>ERZ827186.1618-NODE-1618-length-17795-cov-11.258343_pt1 | contig 17795 bp, 19 predicted proteins | sample MGYA00519918_ERZ827186 | MGnify/ENA primary metagenome ERZ827186 (study PRJEB31778, sample SAMEA3449275) | human gut metagenome | biome: human gut; feature: human-associated habitat; material: faeces | place: United Kingdom | collected 2010/2012 ...
CCCCGTGGTTACGGGCTTTGTAGCCCAGCGTCAACTATTCAAACTCAATAGTTCCCGGTGGCTTACTGGTCAAATCATAGAATACTCTATTGACTCCCTTTACCTCATTTATAATTCTGCTCATCACTGTCTGAAGTACCTCAAACGGTATCTCGGCTGCTTCGGCTGTCATGAAGTCCACTGTGCGGACTGCACGGACTGCAACGGCATAATCATATGTTCTCTCATCACCCATGACACCTACTGAACGCATGTTGGTAACGGCTGCAAAGTACTGGTTTGGCATCCATGATGGTTCCTCGCCGTGGGCCTCTTTGTACTCTTTTGCTGCCTTTTCCACTTCGCTTCTGTAAATCCAGTCTGCATCCTGGACAATGCGTACCTTTTCGGCTGTGACTTCGCCGATGATACGAATTCCAAGGCCTGGGCCTGGGAATGGCTGACGGAATACGAGATAGTCAGGTAATCCAAGCTCCAGTCCGACCTTGCGGACCTCGTCCTTGAAGAGGTTTCTGAGTGGCTCCACGATATCCTTGAAATCGACATGCTCCGGGAGACCTCCTACGTTGTGGTGTGATTTGATGACTGCAGATTCTCCGCCGAGTCCACTCTCCACTACGTCCGGATAGATGGTTCCCTGCGCAAGGAAGTCAACCTTTCCGATTTTCTTAGCTTCTTCCTCGAATACACGGATGAATTCCTCACCGATGATTTTACGCTTGCGCTCAGGCTCTGTGACGCCTGCAAGCTTGCTGTAGTAGCGCTCCTGTGCGTTGACGCGGACAAAGTTGATGTCGAACGAACCACCTTTGCCGAATACGCCCTCTACCTCATCGCCCTCGTTCTTGCGGAGAAGTCCGTGGTCTACGAATACGCAGGTGAGCTGCTTGCCTATTGCCTTGGCAAGGAGTGCTGCGAGCACTGATGAGTCTACTCCACCCGAAAGTGCAAGGAGCACTTTGCCGTCACCGACCTGCTCTCTGATTTCGTCGATTGTGTTTTTGACGAATGAATCCATCTTCCATGTGCCTGCACATCCACATACGCCACGGACGAAATTGTAAATCATCTGTGTTCCGTTCTTGGTGTGAAGTACCTCCGGATGGAACTGTACTGCATATAATTTCTTCTCAACATTCTGTGTTGCGGCTATTGGACAGTCTGCAGTGTGCGCAACTACCTCAAAGCCCGGTGCAGCCTCTGCAATTCTGTCGAAATGACTCATCCAGCATACTGATTCTGATGGCATATCCTTGAACATCACGCCGTTTGCAGAATATGTGATTTCTGTCTTTCCATACTCTCCAACCTCCGGTGTGATTACCTTTCCGCCTAATTTATGCATCATAAGCTGTGCACCGTAGCAGATGCCAAGCACCGGTATTCCCAGCTCAAACAGCTCTTTTTGGTATGATGGTGAATCCTCTTCATAACAGCTGTTTGGACCTCCTGTAAGGATGATGCCCTTTGGATTCATTTCTTTGATTTTCTCAATGTCTATTTTGTATGAGTAAATCTCACAGTACACGTTGCACTCGCGGACACGGCGCGCAACAAGCTGATTGTACTGACCACCAAAGTCTATGACTATGACCTTTTCCTGATCCATGTTTTCCTCCTAATTGTTTATTCGCTATGCTGCTGTTTTATAATCTTTGAAACATCACGTAATTGCTGTTTGCCACACTGTGGTGTAAACAATAACAAAAACATAACATATGTTATCTGCTGCCATCTCATTGATTACGTAAAAGCAACATGTTTTCTTATGTCATTATAGATTACGGAGTGCTTATCTGCAAGCGATTTTAATAAATTTCTGTTTTGATTTTATGTGCAATTACGTTATAATGAATTATAAACACTTTTATAGGCTGGGAGGTTTCATCATGAGTTTTAAAATAATCACTATAAGCCGAGAGTTTGGCAGTGGCGGTCGCTTTATCGGCGAGCAGATTGCTCAAAAATGCGGCATTGAGTTTTACGATAAAAAAATAATTGAGCATGTGGCAAAGGAGCTCGGTATCTCTGAGCAGATTGTCGCAAACCAGGGCGAATATGCACCTGCCGGAAGTATTTTTTCATATGCATTTGTGGGGCGCGACATCACAGGAGTTTCTCTTTCCGACCAGATTTTCAATATCCAGCAGAAGCTCATCAAGGATATTGCGCAAAAAGAGCCATGCGTTATTGTAGGACGTTGCGCAGACTACATTCTTTCTGACAGGGATGATGTGCTGAATGTTTTTATAGAGGGAAATAAGCCCGAGAAGGCTGCAAGAATAAAAAAGCTCTACCATAAGAGCGATGACGAGGTCAAAAAGCTGCTAAAGGATGTCGATAAGAAGCGCTCTGTAAATTACCGCTACTTTACCGACAAGGAGTGGGGCAGCCGGAAAAATTATGACCTGGTGCTCAACAGCTCTGTGCTTGGGTATGACAAATGCATTGAGCTCATAACTGCTGCATACGCTTAACATACTTAATACACTTAATATATTTAATGAGCTTAATATGATCAGGCAGCGCAACTTTTGCACCAATGCAATACGGAAAATTGATATTATTATTACTATTAAGAAACTGTTTTCCTATTTTATTACGAAAAACGTAAATAGAATTACAACCTGTGTGTAATATTAAAAATACTCCCGCATAAACTGTAACAACAGAATATGCAGGAGTATTTTTTGAAATCATATATTGAGACAAGGGCGGTGGAAATCGCCAACTACATAGTTGAAAACAATGCCACGGTGCGTCAGGCTGCAAAGCAGTTTGGCATCAGCAAATCCACTGTGCACAAGGATATCACGGATGCTGACAGGCTGCTTCGCATTGACCCGGAGCTTGCCGCAAAAGCGCGTCACATTCTCGATATCAACAAGTCAGAGCGCCATATCCGCGGCGGACTTGCCACCAGAGAGAAGTATCTGCATCTGCCTCATGTGCATGCCGGCTGAGTGCATGGATGCTTCTATCCCTGCATTGCCAGGTGCGCAGCTTTTCGCGCATCTGAGGCTTTTCGTTAATTCAAGACCGGTGTCACATGACTTGTGAGCACACCGTACAGCCACTTGCCCTCATCGCTTAGATCCTCATAGGTAAAGCCGCTTGTCTTATCGCAGGCAGATGTTAGAAGCGCTGATTTTTCGTCCTTATTGGACAGATTCCAGCACACATAGCTGATACCGTAGCTGTCGAGCAGGCTGATCCAGCTGTTTGCGGAATCTATGTCCACCTGACCGTTTCCGTCGGCGCTGCAGATGCCAAACTCTGATACAAATATCGGCAGTCCGGCGTCTGCCGCCGATTTTAGCTTGTTTTGCAAGTCCTCCTTATGGGTTGCGGCATAGAAATGCAGTGTATACATGATATTATCATAGCCTGTGACAGGGTCCTTGACTGCCTCATCCACATCCTGGCTCCAGTTAGGTGTGCCTATCAGTATGACTGCATCCTTGTCATAGCTTCTGATTGACGGAATGACCTCGCTGGCGTAAAACTTCACATCTCCCCAGGTCGCACCTTTGCACGGCTCATTGCAAATCTCGTAAATCACGTTGTTGTATGAGGCATACTGCTGTGCCATTTTGGCAAAAAATGTCTTTGCCACATCACTGTAGCGGTTTGGATTGCCCTCGTTTAGCACATGCCAGTCGATGATGACATACATGTCGTTGTTGAACGCGTACTGCACTCCGTTTTGCACAAGTGTCTCAAGCTGCTGCCTGTCACCATCTGTGCAGTAGCCACCGCTTTCGTAAGTGTACATGGCGAGCCTCACCACGTTTGCTCCAAAGCTTTTCAGCGTGGCAAAGCAATCATTGGTCACATACTGTGGATACCACGCAAGACCGTGTGTGCTGACTCCGCGAAGCTGCACCTCGTTGTTATTTTGATCAACGAGCTTGCTGCCCTCCACATGCAGCTTACCGTTTACTGACGGACAGGCAAGAACTGAGCTCTCCTGTCCGTTTTCTGTGGTGAGCTGCTCTGTGCCAGCCACATTCTGATTTTCTGTACTGTTTTCTGTACTGCTTTGCGTACTGTCCTCAGTATTATTTTCTGCAGAATTCACCGACTCAGTGGCTTTCTCATCTGTCTGTGATTCTGTCTCTTTGTTGCCCTTGTTACCACATCCTGTAAAAATCCCAAGCACCAGCACTGCAGCCAATACCAATGCTATATATTTCTTCATATTGTTATACTGTCTGACTGATTACTGAATTGATGTAACCTTGTAGTCCTCAGCCTCTACAGTCTCCTTTAATTTCTCATCGGAAATGTCAGAGCTTAATGTCACTACTGCAGTTCCGCTCTCATGGCTTACTGCTGCCTCACTAACTGCATCAAGCGCCTCGAGTGCCTTCTTTACTCTTGCCTCGCAGTGGCCGCACATCATTCCTTCGATATTCATTGTCTTTGTCATTGATTTTTCCTCACTTTCATTTGGTTTATTTGTTTTGTTTTTTCTATCTGGTGTTGCTTTTCTGTCATGCTTAGGATCATACACCCTGCACAGATTCAGCCGCAAGGCATTGGTAACAACGCAGAAGCTCGACAGGCTCATCGCCGCCGCTCCAAACATCGGATTGAGCTTCCATCCTAATAAAGGATACCACAAACCGGCCGCAAGTGGAATACCTATTACATTATAGAAAAATGCCCAGAACAGATTTTCGTGTATATTTGTCAATGTAGCACGGCTTAACCGCACTGCTGCCGGTACATCTATCAGGCGGCTCTTCATCAGGACAACATCCGCTGCATCTATTGCCACATCACTTCCCGCGCCGATTGCAATTCCCATATCCGCACGTGTGAGCGCCGGTGCATCATTGATTCCGTCACCAACCATGGCTACCCTGCCCTGTTTTTTTAGCTTCCTTATGACAGCCTCCTTACCATCCGGAAGCACACCTGCGATGACTTCGTCCACTCCCGCCTGCTTTCCAATGGCATTGGCAGTCTGCTCGTTGTCACCGGTGAGCATAACAACTCTGATACCCATATTTTTAAGCTGTCTGACAGCTTCCGGACTGTCCTCCTTTATTGTATCTGCAACGGCTATGATACCGCAAAGCCTGTCATCCGCGGCAAAGAACAGAGGAGTTTTTCCTTCCTTTGAAAATTCGACAGCTTTCGCGCGCATATCATCTGACACTTTTACAAATTTGCTGACAAAAGCAAGATTTCCTGCTTTTATCATTTTGCCTGCAAGTATTGCAGTCAGACCATTTCCTACAACAGCGCTAAAATCCGTCACCTCTGCAACGGCGATTTCATCCGTTTTAGCGCGCTCCATAATGGCTTTTGCAAGCGGATGCTCGCTCTTAGCCTCGACTGATGCGGCTATTGCAAGAAGCTTCCTTGACCACAGTGCTTTATCTGTTGATGAGTACGGGTTTAAATCGTCTGCCTTACGCTGACACTTACCGGCATGCTTGCCGGTTTCCTCAAAAAATGTCTCATCCGGCACGATATCCGTCACCTTCGGCTCACCGCTTGTTATGGTGCCTGTCTTATCAAGAGCCACAATCTGTGTGCGGCCTGTTGCCTCAAGGCTTGCCGCTGTCTTGAAGAGTATACCGCTCTTTGCGCCCTTGCCATTTCCTACCATTATCGCAACAGGAGTTGCCAGTCCAAGTGCACACGGACAGCTTATCACGAGCACCGAAATGCCTCTGGCAAGCGCAAAGCCCACGGTCTCACCGGCTATAAGCCATGCTATTATTGTAATGATTGCAATTGTGATAACCGCCGGCACAAATACTCCCGATACCCTGTCAGCGATTTTTGCAATAGGTGCCTTTGTCGCTGCGGCATCAGAAACCATCTGTATAATCTGCGAGAGTGTGGTGTCTTCGCCTACTCTGGTTGCGCGGCATTTTATAAAGCCTGACTGGTTCACTGTGGCAGCGCTTACTGCATCTTTCGGTTGCTTATCCACAGGGATGCTCTCTCCTGTGAGTGCCGATTCGTTGACAGCGGTTGTTCCATCTATTATTTCACCGTCCACAGGGATATTTTCCCCCGGTCTGACCACGAAAATATCGCCCTTTTTCACTGCATCCACAGAGATTTCCTGCTCCACGCCATCCCTTACAACGGTTGCTGTCTTTGGGGCAAGCTGCATCAGGCTCTTTAAAGCGTCTGTTGTTTTGCCCTTTGAGTGCGCTTCAAGCATTTTCCCGACAGTAATCAGTGCCAAAATCATGGCTGCGGATTCAAAATAAAACTCATGCATATATGACATGACCGCATCCATATCGCCCTTCACCTGCGCAGCTGTCATGGCAAAAAGTGCATACACGCTGTATCCAAACGATGCCGCAGAGCCAAGCGCAACAAGCGTATCCATGTTGGGAGCTCCGTGAATCAAGCCCTTAAAGCCACTGATAAAAAACTTCTGGTTTATGACCATTACCGCCACTGTAAGCAGAAGCTGCAAAAGCCCCATAGCCACATGGTTTCCATTGAAAAACTCAGGCAACGGCCAGCCCCACATCATATGTCCCATGGAAAAATACATGAGAACAACTAAGAATATGAGCGATGCTATAAGCCTGTTGCGCAGCTTCGGTGTCTCCCTGTCTACAAGCGCATCCTGCGCTGCCTTTAGCTGCTCTAAGCTGTTATTCGCTTTGTCATTTTCTGATTCTGTTGCTGTGCCTTTGGGACTCGCTCCATAGCCCGCCTGCTCTACTGCCTCCACTATCTGCGCATCTGTCGCGCTTCCCTCGACTCCCATCGAGTTGGTCAAAAGGCTGACAGAGCAGCTCGTCACACCATCAACCTTAGAGACCGCCTTTTCCACTCTGGCAGAGCATGCCGCACAGCTCATTCCTGTAACTGTATATTGCTTCATACTGTCTGTATTTCCTTCTTTCTACTATTCAAATCTAACTATTCAGAAGCCTTTTCTAAAATCTCTCAATTCCTGTCACCTTGAAATCCAGTCTTTCGATGGCAAATGTGATTTCCTCATCGCTTAGCTCTCTGGTTGCCTCAACATGTGCCACGCCATGCTTTAAATCCACATCTGCCGATACTCCGCTCATCTTCTGAAGTGAGCGTGTGACTGAGTTCTTGCAGTTCATGCAGTGCATTCCGTCTATGTGCACATCTGCTCTCGTGACTATCTCGCCTGTAAGCTGTACTGTGGCTTCCTCGTCCTCCTTCATGGCTCCACCGCCACAGCAGGCGCCCTCGCCCTTTGAATGCTTTATAGTCTCCTTTAAGCCCACAATCACCAGTGCGGCAATTATTGCTATTATTAATATTGTGATTATTGTACTCATTTTTATACCCGCCTTCTTATAATACTACTTCATAAGCTTCTGCAGTGTGTTCAAAAGCTCATCTATTGTCTCATCCTTGCCGGCTCTTATGTCATCTGCCACACACGTCTTTATATGATTGGCCAAAAGGACTTTATTGAAGCTGTTGAGCGCGGCATTTGCGGCCGCAACCTGTGTGATGATGTCAGGGCAGTAGCAATCCTCATCCAGCATACGCTTGATTCCACGGATTTGCCCCTCTATACGGCTAAGTCTGTTGATGAGATCCTTATATTCCTGCTCTGACCGCTCTTTTTTGCGGTTGCAGCAACAGCATTTGGTTTCTTTTTCTGTCATGGGTACCTCCCTTCTTTCTTCATTCCACATTTGTTGTATATGTCTAACCATACCCCTTATGGGTATCCGTCTTCAAGAGCATTATATACCCCGGTAGGGTATATTGCAAGGGCAGATTTCCTTATTGAGAAATTTTCAAATTATCTTCTGCTCCTCCCTCATGTTCTACAATAACCCGGTCTGTGATATTCTCCTTATTTTCTCCATCAAGAATATAATACTCCCCACTATACGGCACTTTATAGCTCACCTTAACGTCTCTGCTTATAGCTCCCAGTTTTTCAGCTTCTTTTGCCTCCGCCGGCAAAATATATACATCCTCATAACCGGTATATGAGTATATGCTTACCGTTTCATCTTTTTCCAAATAAACAGTCGGACCGCTATATTTTCTATACACCAGATCACGTGCCGAATCATTATTAACATCAATTAATGCCTGAATATGTTCAATCATATCGGCTGCAAATGACCTCACCGGCGTGATACACATACACAAGACAACTACAGTCACAACCGCTATCGCAGCAAAATATGCAGGATATCGTTTTGAGCTGTGAGTGGTATGTAATTCCTCGATACATTCTTTTCTTACCTGCTCAATATCAGGCATTTCATGCTGCGCTGCCTGTCTAAAAATATCATTTTTTTTCATTCTGCATCAATCCTCCTTATCCAGATTTTGCCTAAGCTCCCTTATGGTACGATATAATCTGTTTTTTATGGTTGATTCCTTTACAGAAAAAAGGAGTGCTATTTCTGAAATATTTTTATCCATATAATAATATAGATAAAATATTTTTTTAGTAAGTTCATCCTTCGCAGAAAGATATGTAAACACACTTTGTACTGTTTCTTTTGATATTGCTATATCGTCAAATGAAGTCTGTTGTACAGCTATATCATTTTCATCTGCCGACAAAATATTATAATAGTTCATTTCCTCAATGCCACGCAGCTTTTCTTTTAATTTATAATGACGAAAAATTTTTCTCTTTGCTATTTGCATTACAAGTGCATCCGGCTGCTTAAAATATGATATTCCATGTTTTTTTATTATTTTAACAACCTCTGTATAGGTTTCCTGAAATATATCTGCTACATCTTCAGTTTTTCCACATTTTACAATGATGTACGCTAAAACCTTCTGATTGGTTGAGGCATATAGCTCATTAAAAAAGTCATCCTGTGCCTGATTAATCAATCTGCATCCCTCCCTTCACTATATATGTGTCCCACACCATAGAAAAAGTTTCATGTTATACCATACTTTTATAATAAAAGCATGCAAGCTGTGTTCTGTCCCTCAGCTGCAGCTTTTCAAGTATGACACTGATATAGTTTCGTACGGTTCCCTCACTCAGATACAGCTCATCCGCTATTTCCTTGTTGTTTAGTCCTTCTGCAACCAGCTCTATGATTGAAAGCTCCTTGCCGCTTATATCATAGCTCTTCATTGCGTCAATGAACCGGGCCTGACCGGTGCCTGATGAAGCTTTACCATCAGCTCCGAACAGGTGTGGTATCCTGTCCATTATCTGTGTTCCAAACACTGTCTGTCCGTTGTTTACAGCTCTAAGTGCCGGGGCAATACTCTCAAAGGCCTGTTTTAGTATATAGCCCTTCGCACCCAGCGAGATTGCTTTTACAATGTATTCATCATCCGAAAATGTGGTCAGAAGAAGTATTTTGGCATCCGGATATTTTCCGAGTATTTTTTCTGCTGCTTCAAGACCTGTCATGCCCTGCATCCTTATATCCATGAGCATCACATCGGGCATATGCTCCTCGTACAGCTTTACCGCCTGCTGCCCGCTGTCTCCAACCGCAGACACCTCTATGTCATCCTGTGCGCTCAGTATTGTATTCAGCGAAAATGATACGAGATTATCATCATCTATTATTACTATTTTCATGTCCTGTTCCTTTCTTCTTCATGAGCGTCACAAATATCATGAAGCCATCGTCTGCCTTTATACGCATGGTTCCTCCTATCGCTGCAACACGTTCCTTTATATTTTTTATGCCTATTCCATCTCCTGTTTCTCCCGAAAGTCTTCTTTCGTCAGCCGATGTGCCGTTGTCCATTATCTCAAGCTGGTAAAAGGCGGGATGCTCTCTGACTATTATCCTGATTTCATCGCCGTTACTGTGCTTAACTGCGTTGTTTACCGCTTCCTTTGCAATTGCGATAAAAGCATACTTGACATCTCTGGGCACATCATCCGCACAGTCGTATTCGAGTGAAAATGCAAATGCACTGTCTGTAGGCTTAAGCTTCGCAAGCGCCTGACGCAAATCGACCGATTCATCGTACAAATCATGAACGCTTTTTCTCATGCTGTCCATTGCCGTATCGAGTGTACTCTTCAGATCTGAGATAGGCGCTTTAAGCTTTTCATCGGTATTTATCACACCGATTGCCCCCACCTGCAAAATAGAGCGCGTAATCATGTGACCCACGTTGTCGTGTATCTCTCTTGCGATACGGTTTCTCTCCTTTAGCGTGGCATTGTATATCTGCGCATTCTGCTTCTCGATAAGCTGGTGATTCATCTGCTCCATAAGCATGTCGTGCTCCATGGACGCATCTCTCATGCTGTGCATCTTCATCTGATACCCCAAAAGCAGCTCTGTGAAATACGAAAGCATTACCGCAAAAGCCATGAGAAGTACAACCTCCAGGATATAGAAAATCCCGGGTGCTATATGTTTTATCTTTAAAATACAGTCCACCGATACAGCTATCCCAACTAAGGCTGCAGCCATCCTCGACACCGTGTATTTTTTCTTTCTGAATACCATCGCTGCATACGGCAGCATAAAAAATGATGGTGCAAAAAATACTCCGGACAGAATATAAACCGCCAGAATCAAATCCAAAGCCCGGTCTGCCGTTTCGCTCTTGTTAGCATGACCCATCTGCGGCACATCCTGCATGTCTATAAATGTGCACACGGTTATTCCTGTAAGTATGCACGCTATCATGACGTAATCGACCTGAAGGGATACCACCATAAGCATCACGCATGATAGAACTATTAAAAACTGACTACATATCTTATACATCAAAAGCCTCCATTTCCGTAAAATAAGCTTACAACAAATTCCATCAAACGTCACTATGACAAATGTCATTTTTTACACAACAATGCCTCATCCAAACATAAATACGAATGTGACATCTGACACTTACTTTCCGGCACGCCATATAGTAATCTGTTATTGAGCCAAATATCAGGCTTGCAACCAAAAATACAACATTATGGAGGCAATTCAATGGATACAACCAAAAATGCGATAGAAGTAACCAACCTTGTAAAACGCTACAAGGAGCTTGTGGCACTCGACCATTTCAATCTGACCGTTAAAACCGGCGAGATTTTCGGATTGCTCGGACCAAACGGCTCCGGAAAAACCACAACTATAAACTGCATACTTTCCCTGCTCACATACGATAAGGGAGATATAAAGGTATTCGGGCAGGAAATGTACTCAAACAGCTACGATATCAAACGCGAAATCGGCGTGGTCATGCAGAATGTGGCCGTGTACGACGAGCTGACTGTATATGAAAATATCGACTATTTCTGCGGTCTTTACGTGAGTGACAAAAAGCTCCGCGAAAAATATGTAAAGGAAGCAATGGATTTCGTAGACATAGCGGATTACAGCAAATTTCTGCCAAAGAAGCTCTCAGGCGGACTTTTGAGACGACTCAACATCGCGTGTGGCATAGCACACAAACCAAAGCTCATCTTCTTCGATGAACCGACCGTGGCTGTCGACCCTCAAAGCAGAAACAAGATTCTGGAGGGTATCAAAAAACTAAACCGTGATGGTGCGACAATCATCTACACCTCACACTACATGGAGGAGGTTGAGCAGCTCTGTGACCGAATACTCATCATGGACAAGGGCAAGGCTCTCGCGCTCGGCACAAAGGATGAGCTAAAGCGCATGATCAAAAATACAGAGACAATAAACGTAGAAATTGCAGACCTGTCAGAAGCACAGCTTGACTCATTAAAGCAGCTGCACAATGCATATCAGGTCAGCTTTGAAAACGGACAGCTTCGGATTTATTTCAGTGGTGGACGCCACAATATAATCCATGTGCTTGATTATCTGGAACAGAATAATCTGTCCTTCGGTCAGGTGTACACGCAGCTTCCGACTCTTAACGACGTATTCTTAGAGATTACCGGAAAGGAGCTAAGGGATTAATGAATGGACTAAAATTATTTTTTCACAACTCAAAATACACCATGCTAAGCATGTTCCGCCTGAAAGTCACACTGTTCTGGACACTTGCATTTCCACTGTTGCTCGCCACCTTTATGTATATGGCATTCGGAAATCTGTTTGAAAAGGATGAAATGTTTAAGACAATAAATGTAGCAGTGGTTGAATCTGAAAATGATGACACTCTGATGAGCGTGCTTGAGTCTCTCGATGTAAACCATACTGATTCAGCCAGTAAATCCGACGACAAGGACGACAGTTCAAATTCATTTTCAGACCTCATAAACATGAAGCTAATGGATAGCTCAGCCGCCAAAAAAGCTCTAAATGACAAAAAAGTGACCGGCATTATTTACACAGAGGATGCTTCACTGGTAGTGGATGAAAACTCATACAATGCCACAATACTTGAATCCATCCTGACACAGTACAAACAGCAAAAGGACGTATTTACAAACATAGCAAAAACCAATCCGGCTGCACTTGAGACTGCAATTGCCGGACTATCTGACACCACATCAGAGTATAAAGAGATTTCTCTTTCATCGGGAAATCAGGATGAATACACCAATTACTTTTACGCTGTATTTGCGATGAGCTGTCTGTTCGCCTCATTTTCAGCTGTGACAGCCACAAACCGTCTGCTTGCAAACACAAGTCCTCTCGGCATGCGAAAAAGCCTTGCAGCTCTAAGCAAAAACATACTGATTTTTTCAGAGTATATCTCACTCTTAATCATCCATTTTGTTGTCGAGCTAATTGCATTGGTCTACATGACACTACTCGGTGTGGACTTCGGAAACAAATATCCGGCAATCATCCTGACACTGTTTTTCGGCTGCATGATTGGACTTTCAATCGGAGTGATAATAGGTGCCATTCCTAAGCTTACAGAGGGCAGCAAAATCGGTATCTCTGTCGGAATCGGCATGGTGCTTTCCGTGCTTGCGGATTTATGCGCCAACGGGATAAAAGATATGATTGAGCACAAGCTTCCGATTGCTAACCGCCTCAACCCTGCCTGTCTCATATCCGACTGCTTTTACTCGCTCAACGTATATGACAGCTACGACAGATTTTTCAGAAATATATCAATAATGGCAGTTGAATCAGTGATTCTTTTAATCATTGCCTTTGCACTGCTTCGGAGGAAAAAATATGCAAGTATTTAAATCATATTTCAAAATACTCAACAGACATATGGGCCAGATGATTATGTACCTGTCCATATTCATAGGTATCATGGTCGTTCTCACTGCGACACGCACAAACAAAGCTGAAGGTGATTATGAGGCCATCAAGCCCAAATTTGCGGTATTTGACTACGACAATTCATCTGAAAGCAAAGCCCTGACAGAGTATCTTAAAAAGACATGCATCAAAAAAAATATTAAAAATGACAAAAAGGAAACTATGCAGGATGAGCTTTTTGCCAGAAACGTAAACTGTGTTCTCATCATAAAAGAAGGCTTTAGTCTCGATGTCGTGACCATACCCGGCACACAGGCAGCGACCACCTTTGAGTCTGCCATAAACAGCTTTACAAAAACATACAATACCTACATCGCTTCCGGCTACTCTGAAGCTGATGCTCTAGCCGCAGTAAACACATCGCTAAGCCAAAAGGCTTCGGTCTCATTGCTCAGCGGCAAAAGTGTCACCTCGCACTCAGGGATATACTACTGCTTCAGTTATCTGGGATGGGTGCTCCTTGTCATGATGATTGCAGGTATAGCTCCTGTCCTTCAGGTTTTCTCCAAAAAAGAAATCAAGGAGAGAACATCCTGCTCATCCTATAAATTTGCAAACTACAACCGCGAGCTGCTTTTGGGTGTGATTTTAACCGGACTTGCAGTGTGCGCTGTAATTTTTGTCTCAGCTACAATCATGTTTAAAGGCAGCACATTCTCGTTTTCAGGTTTCCTGTTCACACTCAACATGCTCTGCTATATGCTCGTTTCACTGGCATTTGCCTTTTTCATAAGTAAAATCACCTCAAACAGTGAGATACTGAACATGTTTGCTAACACCGTGTCACTCGGCATGGCATTCCTGTGCGGTATATTTGTGCCGGAGGAATTTCTAAGTGATGGCATCATAAAAGCCGCCCACTTCCTGCCTGCCTACTGGTACAACAAGGCTGTAAAAAATATTGACTTTCATCCGGTCAAGGAGCTTGGCTTCATTTTCATGTGCATGGGAATACAGCTGCTGTTTGCCGCCGCAATAATTGTCGTTGCCCTTCGCATCACAAAAACGCCTAACGGCATCAAAAAACATACAGTAGCTGCAGCTGCTCATAAATAGCTCTGCCTCATATGAATATATACAACGAAAAAGCCGGTACATCATGCTTCCATGAATGTACCGGCTTTAAATACTTAGCAGTCCGTACGGGAATCGAACCCGTGTTTCCGCCGTGAGAGGGCGGCGTCTTAACCGCTTGACCAACGAACCGTGTATTATAATATCATGGTCAAACGAATAATGCAAGTACTTTTTTAAATTTTTTTTTAATTTTTTCCGATCTCTTTACCTTGAACATTATCCCTTTAATGTTCTTGTTTTATTAATTCATTTTCACTTATGTAAAAGCTTAATGATAATTACTATTACTCTTTCCGACCTGCTTATCATAAAAGCTTTAATACATCTATCTTGTTTATTGATACCTCAATTTATTGTTACTCCAAATATTTCTCCTTCCATTTATTTAATTTTAACTATTCATACTTAACCTCTAGATAACATTATACAATCTTTCGGTCACACAACGGTCACACGGGAACAACTTTGTGAAAACTGCACATTGAGCAATTAGTTTTCAATCTGATTTTTAGACATTTTTTGCTTGTTTTAGTCATTTTTCACCTTTTTTTTAAATCGATACTCATTCTCCCTCTTTCATTTAGCAGCCTAACAACTGTATTTTCCAAATGCTACATATTCCTTTTCTCTTCTATATCATAAATTGGAAGTCTCATTTCATTTTCTAATATGACATCCATTTTCTTTCCACTTCTTTCTACATCTTTTACTTCACTTACAGAGCTACCATACTTTAGTTTACAGTCACAATAAAAAATACGTTTACGATTCACTTTTAACACATAGTGATCCTCCATGAATAAACAAAATATAAGAATATAGAATGTTACCAGCAATATATTCCAAATCACTTTTGTTACCATACTGCTATGTCCTGTCATAGCACCAACTAAAATGATGGAACCCCATCCATTTACCATCTCAGCAGCAAATATCCATGCGATACATCTTCCCTTATGAATATGTACCTTATACCTTTTATTAGGTTTTATTTTCTCCGTTAAAACAATTAACATCCTCGCAATGAAATATAAATGCAACAGAATCATTATGGTTATAAAAAATGCTTTATTCACCTTTTGTTTTAAGGCAAATGGCACCCCATTTACTTCTCGAACCATTCCCATTTTACAATGGCTCAAATAACTTACTTTTATTTGATCTCCAACCTGAACATATGGAAAATATGTCTTCTTTATAGAAAATATCTTATTCGTATTTTCTTCTTGTATTTTTACCGAAACTAACGTCCATTCCCCCTCATCCGGACTGGTTTTATCTGTAAACTCTATAATTGTACCAGTTACAGTTTTTCCACTTCCACTAAAATACTCTGGTATATCTAAAAGAACCGGTGGCAAAACAGTAAATAATACAACCATTACCACTGTTATAAATACACTAAAAAATCCCATCATCATTTTCCCTATACGTTCATCCTGCATTGGGTTCTTTTCTACCAGGTCATAACCTGAACATACCTCCGCATTCATATATAGCAAACATGGCATTATTACAATTAAAAACAAACTATATAAAACAAAAACTACACTATTATAGGATAACATACTTTTCCTCTCTATTCCTTTAAATTTTCCGCACTATTCATCTTATCTTTTGCATGATTCAGCAAGTTCTCCAAAGAAGATACAATAAAAACACCAATTAAAATTATCTCTGAAACAGTTACAACTACACGAATTGATTTCATAATAGAAATGGTAAAAATAGGCGTTTTATTTTCTTTATTAAACAACATATAGGATACTCTAATATAAATAAATATCGAAATTTGTAAAACTATTGCAATGATATACATTGTCATCATTTTCTTTCGTCAATCTCCCCTCTCATTAAATTAGGTAAATACATAATTTTAACCTCATCCCCTTTTTCAATTGGTCCATCATACACTTCTAATTTATATTCTGTTCCCTTTTGATCTTCAATAGTTATTGTTCTACAACGTCCTTTCTTAGTTGGCTCTATTGTAGATCCAACAGTCACTGTCCCTTCTATATAACAATATTCGTTATTCCACACACGCGGAAGATCTTTTATTCCAGGTATAATTTCACCTTTTAAGCAACACCAAAACACAAAAACGGCAAATATATTTATAACAATATTTATTGGTATATTATAATCCTTTATAAACAATTTCATCTTTTCGACCATAATATTGTCACCCGATAAAATTATCCCTTTCTTCTTACAAGTAAAAACTATGTACCATATTGCGCAAATTGAGAATACGATTATTCTAAAATAACTTACAAACACGAAAAATTTATTACTCATTTTTTTCTTCCTTTTATCATCTTTCTGTAATTTTTATTTTATCTTCAACCTATATACCCTTCAAATCCATTCTGTTTTTCCAACATAATTTTCTGCCATTGTTATCTTATCTCTTTCTCTTTATTATTTAACATTTCATCTAAAAATATCTTTACTTCTTTTTCTAAATACTGATTTGATGTATGAAGCGTGTACGATGTACAGACAATTACTTCCTTTAATCGTTTGTTTGACAAAATAACATATTTCGAAAACATTTCACATACAATATATATTGCAAATCAACTTTTATTTCATGACTTGCAAATAGATAAATAATAAACATCTTCACTTTCTTCTTGCATTTCAACCCCTCTTTTTTCGAAATATTGAATCACCTTTTTGTAATTTATACAATTTATATCTATACTTGCCACTTTTTTCTTCTCGTTCCATATTTGAATTTTATGTGTGTCCGTTATAAAAAGTTTTTTCACATCACTTGCAGATACTTTTCTCCGAAATATTAGCCTATGTATTTCAAAATAGTCCTTATAAAAATCCACATGCCAGATATGATTTGCAAAAAAGAACAGTGGAAGCAAAACGGATGTAACAAAATAAATAATTCCCAATAAACGGAATATCACAACTGGAACTGTAACCTGAAATTTTAGTCCTTTTTTCTTCATTCATTTTCTCCTCGCTTAACCAATACTCCGTGTTTCGTGTATTTTAAATATTTTACTGTCAATGTTTCCTCCTGATAGAGCTTAGGGCAATCATATAAATCAACTGTTATAACTTCCCCTGTCTCTTCATTCTGTAATTCTACTTCTTTCCATCCTAAATCATTTTTATCCGGGTAATCATATGATATCACTCTCCCTTCACATACAATATAATCTCCCGTTATAAACGCAGGGAAATCCATCATATTCGGTGTTGCCAATACCACAACTACGCTTGTGAATAACGTTAGCCCAAATCTTACCCAAAAATTTATTTTTTTCTCTCTTCTTTATATATTTTTGGTTATTCCTCGGTACTTTTTCACATTTAATATGACTCACTTTCTATGCACTTTCCCCATGTGGATGAAGCTGTGACATCATCCGCATAGCCTTCAAGCTTCTGCTTTGCTTTTTCTGAGAAGTCTCTTGTCATTTCTGTTTAATTTTCTCCTGTTTATCAATAATCATTTCATAACTATTATGTCTGCTTACAGTTGCATATTTCAAAATAAAAACGGCTGCAGCATCCACTTTCCGTGAATGATGCAGCCGATCTGTCATTACATCG
>ERZ827186.1627-NODE-1627-length-17735-cov-3.284219_pt1 | contig 17735 bp, 16 predicted proteins | sample MGYA00519918_ERZ827186 | MGnify/ENA primary metagenome ERZ827186 (study PRJEB31778, sample SAMEA3449275) | human gut metagenome | biome: human gut; feature: human-associated habitat; material: faeces | place: United Kingdom | collected 2010/2012 ...
CCGACGGACGGAATGCCGTTTTTGTGCGCAAGGCGGAGCGCCTGAAGGGTATCAGAAGTTTCTCCGGACTGCGATATCGGTATCAGCAGTGTCCGCCCGGCTGTGACGGGCGGAGAATAGCGGTATTCCGATGCAAGCTCGACCGTGACCGGAATACCCGCAAGCCGTTCCGTCAGCATACGTCCCATCAGCCCTGCATGCATGGCAGAGCCGCATCCCGTTATTACGATACTGTCGATAGTATTCAGAAGCGCGTCGTCTATGCCGTCGGCTGAAAGCTCCGGCATCCCGTTTTCGCCTATCCGGCGCGTTGCCGCGCGGTGTATCACATCGGGCTGTTCGTGTATCTCCTTCAGCATGAAGTGCGGATAGCCTTCCTTGTCTGCCGCGCCCTCCGACCATTCTACGGTTTCGGGAGCTTTTTCGATGCGCTTCCCGTCAGGATCGAAAAATTCTGTCCCGTCCGGCGCAAGGTGCGCCGTTTCTCCCTCTCCGAGACGTACGAGACGACGCGTATGCGGCAAAAGCGCGGGAATATCCGAGGCAATATACGCGCCGTCGGGTGTATATGCGGCAATAAGCGGGCTGTCGCGGCGTGTTGCGTAGATCTCGTGCGGACGGTCGCGGAATATTATCCCGAATGCATACGAGCCGCAAAGACGTGCGGCGGCGCGGCGTATCGCCGAAAGCGGATCATGCGACTCGCGATAATACATGTCAATGAGGTGCGCCGCACATTCTGTATCCGTGTCGCTCGCAAATGTATATCCTGCGGCGGATAGCTCTGTGCGCAACTCAAGATAATTTTCGATTATTCCGTTGTGAACGAGCACAAGACTTGCGGAGGCTTGCGGGTGAGCGTTTGCCTCGCTCGGCGCTCCGTGAGTCGCCCAGCGCGTGTGACCTATGCCGCAGCTTCCGTCGATGCCGCCGGTTTCATCGACCGCTTCGGCAAGTCCGCTTACGCGCCCGACACGTCGGACGGTAACTATGCCGTCGCCGCCTGCGACCGAGATACCGGCCGAGTCGTAGCCGCGGTATTCAAGCGCCGCAAGTCCGTCAAGCAGAATGCCCGCGGCATTTCTTTTTCCTGTGTATCCTATTATTCCGCACATCAGTATCATCTCCTTGATATATTACGTAATATTATATAAAATATGGTTTGAAATCGGGTGAAAAAAGAGGCTGTCGCACACTGTAAGTACAGCAGCCTCTCTTTATTATTTTATCTTTTCTGCACGATCTTATCCGCCGCTTTTACAATGCTGTGGGCGGGAATGACTCCGCGCAGATGTGTGAGCGGATATACTGAGGTCCCCTTGCCTATCACGGTACCGGGACTGAGAACACAGCCACAGCCCACGTCGGCGCAGTCTCCGAGAAAAGCGCCGACTTTGCGCCGGCCTGTGTCGTAGTTCGCCGCACCGTGTATCACAACATTTTTGCCGTCGCCCTTGAGGTTCGAGCAGACCGCGCCTGCGCCCATGTGCGCCTTGTGCCCGAGTATGGAGTCGCCGACATAGTTGTAGTGCGGCACCTGCGCATGGTCCATTATGATGCAGTTTTTCAGCTCGGTAGAATTGCCTATCACGCAACTCTCGCCCACAAGAACGCCGCCGCGCAGATATGCGCCGGGGCGCAGGACACTGCCGTGTCCGATGACAGCCGTGCCTTCTATCACGGCGGTCGGAGCTATTTTGACGTCGCGTCCCACCAAAACTCCGGGACGGAGCAGGGTATAACCCTCGTATCCCACATCCGCGAGGTGTACGGTGAATTCCGCAATGCGTCCGAGCACCTCCCACGGGAAGGTCGCTCCCTCAAATACGGGAGCGAAAATCTCCGGCAACTTGCCATAAAGCTCACATACCGAGTTCAGGTCAGTCACAGCAATACCCCCGCTTTTTTATCACCGCCGCGAGCTTTGCGGCGTATGCCTCGCAGTCGTCTGCGTTTTCGCATTCCACCATTATGCGTATCACCGGCTCGGTGCCGGATTCACGCAGGAGGACACGCCCATGACCGCCTATGGCATCATTTATCTCGGCGAGCTTTTTCTTTACCTCTTCGTCCGCGGTAACGGCGGGCTTGGAGGTCACATTTATGCTGCGGCAGAGCTGAGGGTACAGCTTTACCGGCTTGGCGAGCTTTGAAAGAGTGGTCTTGTTGTCGAGCATCTCCTCGGTTATCATTATGGCGGTGAGTATGCCGTCTCCTGTCGTGGCATATTTTTTGAGGATTATATGTCCCGACTGTTCTCCGCCGAGGCGGTAGCCGTTCTGCTGCATGCACTCGTAAACAAAGCGGTCTCCCACCGCAGTCACGGCGCAGTGTATCCCCTCGGCTTCAAGGGCGGCAAGCAGACCGCTGTTGGACATCACGGTAGCCACAACGGTGTTGAAATCAAGATTGCCGCGCTCCTTGAGACGCTTGGCGAGGATGTAAATTATATGGTCGCCGTTGACCTCGTTGCCTTTTTCATCAACCGCGATGCAGCGGTCGGCATCGCCGTCAAACGCAAAGCCAACGTCAAGGTGATTCTCACGGACGAACGCACGCAGTGCGTCTATATGCGTCGAGCCGCAGTCGCGGTTGATATTGGTCCCGTCCGGCGAGGCGCCCATCACATATGTCTGCGCTCCGAGAGCGTCGAACACCGCCTTCGCGATCATCCACGATGCGCCGTTGGCGCAGTCAAGACCGACCTTGAGACTGCGGTAGGAATGCGACGCCACCGAGATAAGATATCCGACATATCTGTTTCTGCCCGCAATGTAGTCAACGATGCAGCCTATGCGGTCGCGCCGCGCGAGCGGAAGATCGCTGCCCGAAATACCGAGACGCGCTATGTCCCCGTCGATATACGCTTCAATGAGCGCGGCGGCGGCATCGTCTATTTTTTCGCCGTAGCGGTTGATGAGCTTTATGCCGTTGTCGTAGTAGGGATTGTGCGATGCCGATATCATAACGCCGCAGTCGAACTCATCCTGCTTGGTCACGTACGTCACGCTCGGGGTGGTGGTGACGTGAAGCATGTAGGCATCGGCACCCGAGGCGGTGATGCCGGCGACGAGGGAATATTCAAGCATATAGCTTGAACGGCGGGTGTCCTTGCCTATAACTATGCGCGGACGGTAGCCGGGCTTGCGGCAGCCGGAAAGCGGTGAGGCGTAATACCAGCCGAGGAATCTTCCCACCTTGTAGGCGTGCGCGGAGGTCAGCGTTACATTCGCTTCACCGCGGAAGCCGTCGGTGCCGAAATATTTGTTCCTGCCGTCGAGCGATCTTGAGGGAGTGTCTGTGCTGTCCGACCCTGCCGCGCCGCGGTGGATCACCACGTCATCGTGCAGAAGCTCGTCGGCGCTCAGCGAGAAAAGCTCGCAGATAAGAAGCACCTTGTCAATGTGGGGCAGGGATTGGTCCATCTCCCACTTTGAGACCGATTGACGTGACACGCCGAGCTTTTCGGCGAGCTGTTCCTGTGATATTTTGTTTGCAATGCGTAAATGCGTGATCTTTTCGCCTATTGTCATGAATTTACCCGTGCCTTTCGATTTTACCGGCGCATGGCGCGCCGTACTGTCTTGCTGGCGGCAGGGCAGAGATGTTCTGCCCGCACGCGGTTTGGAATAGTATTTCACTTCGGTATCAGTTTATTCATTCTGCCGATTATATGATACCACACCGCGCTTGACAAATCAAGCATTTTTTCGTGGAATGTTCCGCAACCGCAGGTTGCGGGCACTGCAACAAAAAAGGTTCCGCCGCGCTTACGCTCGGCAGAACCAAATCAAGGAATAAAATATTATCTGTAATTTTCAACGGTGGCTTCATCGTCCACCGGGATGTGTGCGCTCACACTGTGAGGGTTGCGGGCGGGAGCATCATCGGTAGCTGCCAGCTCACCCTGCATTATGCTTTCAAGCTCATCCTCCTCGTCGGGGGATACTATGTCATACTCGTCGCGGTCAAAAAGGGCTATGGCATATCCGCCGTTTTTCTTTTTAAGCTCGGAGAGCGCCGAGGCAAATGCCGCAAAAAGCACCGCAAGGGCTGTTATGCTGAAAAGCAACGTTATCGATGCCGAACGGCGGCGTTCGCGGCGTATAAGGTCGCGGCGCTGTTCCTCTGCGTAGGCACAGAGCTTGAATATTGAGATCACCGCGGCTGTGGCGACCGATAATCTAAACGCTCGGCGAATGCGTTTTTTTATTCTTCTGGGGTTTGCCGTGTTTGCGGGTTGATTCATACCGTTTTTATCCTTTCGTTGCGTATGGTGTCGTGATCAGTTGTTTTCCTGCTTTGAGATATATTTGAGATATGCGTTCATAAAGCCGTCGAGCGCGCCGTCCATAACGGCGCCTATGTTTCCGGTCTCGTAGCCCGTGCGGTTGTCCTTTACAAGCGTGTAGGGCATGAAAACGTAAGAGCGTATCTGCGAGCCCCATTCGATGTTGGTCTTGTTGCCCTGTATTTCGGCAATAGTATCAAGGCGTTCGCGTATTTTTATCTCCATGAGCTTGGATTTGAGCATTTTCATTGCCGTTTCCTTGTTCTGAAGCTGTGAGCGCTCTGTCTGACATGTCACCACAATGCCGGTGGGCTTGTGTACGATACGCACAGCCGAGCTGACCTTGTTTACGTTCTGACCGCCGGCGCCGCTGGAGTGGAAGGGAATGAAGTCGTAGTCCTCGTCGCGTACCACGACCTCGTCGAGCTTGTCGAACTCCGGCATTACTTCGATCGAGGCGAAGGAGGTCTGACGTCTGCCTGCGGCATCAAAGGGAGACACGCGCACAAGGCGGTGGACTCCGTTTTCGCTCTTGAGATATCCGTAGGCGTTGGGACCTTCAACGAATATCGTGGCGCTCTTTATACCGGCTTCTTCGCCGTCCAGCCAGTCTGTCAGCTTGACCTTGTAGCCGTTCTGCTCCGCCCAGCGTGTTATCATGCGGTAAAGCATCAGCGCCCAGTCCTGCGCCTCGGTGCCGCCCGCGCCGGGGTGGAATGATACTATTGCGTTGTTGTGATCATACTCACCGGAAAGAAGGATCGAGGTGCGCTCGTGCTCTTCCTGCTTCATTATTTCTTCAAGTTCTGCCTGAACCTCGGGGACCGAGCTTTCGTCGTTCTCCTCTATCGCCATTTCGGCAAGGGTGATCGCATCTTCAAGGCGCGCGCACAGCGCTTCGTATTCCGCTACGGTGTCCTTTGACTGCTTTATTGTCTGAAGGATCTTTGAGGAGCGCTCCTGATTGCTCCAGAAGTCCGGCTCAAGTGTCTCCTTTTCAAGCTCGTCCGCCTTTGTGCGCAGCTCATCCACGCGAAGCGCCGAGCCAAGCTCTTTCAGCACCGGACGCATGGATACGAGCTTATATTTTGCTTCTTCAAGTGCAACTATCATTTTAGATCAATACTCCGAATTTTATTGATAAGTCATTATCGTTCATTATAGTATACCATAAAATGCCGCGCCTTTGCAATAGGTAAATGAAAAATTTCTGTGATTTGTCCCGCGCGCATACTAATATTTTCGCAGCTGCGGTCCGAAAAAATACCGGCTGCATCGGATTCCGTGTACCGGGATCGGATGCAGCCGGTATAAAAATGAGTTCAGACCGAGCAGTGTGAGCAGTGCTCGCAGTCGGGGAACTGACTTTCATCGTATTTTATCCCCTTTTTGCAGTAGTAGTCCTTTACCGCCGCCTTGATGGCTTCCTCGGCAAGCACCGAGCAGTGTATCTTGTGCGCGGGCAGACCGTCAAGCGCCTCGGTCACAGCCTTATTTGTCAGGGTGAGCGCCTCGGAGAGCGGCTTTCCCTTTATCAGCTCGGTCGCCATAGAGCTGGAGGCTATCGCCGAGCCGCATCCGAAGGTCTCGAATTTTACGTCCGTGATGATGTCGTTATCTATTTTGAGGTATATCTTCATTATGTCGCCGCATTTTGCGTTGCCAACCTCGCCGACGCCGTCCGCGTTTTCTATCACACCGACATTGCGCGGGTGCATGAAGTGATCCATTACCTTTTCACTGTAAAGTGCCATTGTTTTATATTCCTTTCTTTAGCTTCATCAAAGCAGGAAGGGCTTTTCGCCCTCGCATTTTTCTCTCCACAGCGGCGACATTCCGCGCAGATAGCTCACTACCTCGGGAATGACGTGAAGCATATACTCCACCTCTTCGGCGGTATTGGTCTCGCAGAGCGTGAGGCGAAGCGAGCCGTGCGCTATTTCGTGCGGTCTGCCTATCGCAAGCAGAACGTGACTGGGATCGAGCGAGCCGGAGGTGCATGCCGAGCCGGACGAGGCGCATATTCCGCGCGCGTCAAGCAGCAAAAGCAGGCTTTCGCCCTCTATGCCTTCAAAGCAGAAGTGAACATTTCCGGGCAGACGGTTTACCGGATCGCCGTTAAGGGCAGAGTGGGGAATGGGAGAGAGTCCCGCTATCAGTCTGTCGCGCAGCGCGCTGATATACGCGGTGTTTTCCGCCATATGCTCGCATGCCTCGTCGAATGCGGCAGCCATGCCAACGATGGCGGGGATGTTTTCGGTACCCGCGCGTTTGCCGCGCTCCTGAGCGCCGCCTTCAATGACCGGTGTGAGGAGGATGCCCTGCCGCGCGTAAAGCGCGCCGATGCCCTTGGGACCGTGGAACTTGTGTCCCGAAAGCGAGAGCATGTCAATGTTTTGTTTCTTTACATTTATTGGCAGATGTCCCGCAGCCTGTACTGCGTCTGTGTGGAACAGCACACCCGCCGCGCGGCATACGGCACCGATCTCGGCTATCGGCATTACCGAGCCAATCTCGTTGTTTGCATACATAACGCTGACAAGGCAGGTGTCGGGACGTATCGCCGCCGCGACCTGTGCCGCAGTAACGGTACCGGTGCTTCCGACGGGAAGAAGCTCAACGTCGAAGCCCTCCTTTTTCAGCTTTTCAAGCGTGTGAAGCACAGCATGGTGCTCAAACGCGGTCGAAATTATATGCTTTTTGCCTTTTTTCTCTCCGAGCCTTGCAGCCGAGATGAGAGCCTGATTGTCCGCCTCGCTGCCGCCGGAGGTAAATGTGATCTCGCGGGGCTGACATCCGAGGCGCGCCGCTATGCGCGCACGCGCATCGGCAAGAGCCTCAGCGGCACACTGCCCGACGCTGTGAAGGCTTGAGGGGTTTCCGTAATACGTTTCCATGTAGGGGAGCATTGCATCTATCGATGCGCGGCTCATTTTTGTGGTCGCCGCATTGTCGGCATATATCTGCATTTTCCGTGACTCCTGTGTTTTTAATTACCTATCTTTTTTGTGGGTTTAATGCATTATAACATGTTTTGCCTACCTTGTCAATAGGTTTTTGCGTTTCTTCGGGATTTTTTTCGTATGTATACGGCGAATTTTATTTTTCCGGCCCTTCAAGCAGGTCGGCAAGCGTTACGCTGTCAAGATATCCGTTTATAAGCCCGTCAAGCTTTTCCCACATCGGCAGGGTGCGGCAGGCGCCGGCGCGGTCACACCTGTTGGGTGAGCATTCAAGACAGGACACCGGAGCGAGCGTTCCCTCGGTCAGCCGCAGTATCTCGCCCACCGAATATGCGGTTGCGGGACGGTTGAGACGGTAGCCGCCGCCCTTGCCGCGCAGCGCGTCAACAAGCCCGGATCTTGAAAGCACCGAGATTATGCTCTCAAGATATTTTTCCGATATCCCCTGATCCTCTGCTATCGTTGCGAGGGCTGCATATTCGCCCGCAGGACGCTCGGCAAGCTCAAGCATCACGCGCAGTGCGTATCTGCCCTTTGTTGAAACAAGCATATAAGTCACCTCTCTGAAATTTATACTAAAATACTATACTACTTTTTATGTAGGTTTTAGGGCTGGATTTGAAAACAAACGGTAAATTCGGTGCGGGCTGTGTGCGCATATTTTTCCGCGTGCGGGAAATAATCATAGCATGGGCGGAGCCTATCCCGCCGATCCCTAAGGAGGAGTGAAAAAATGTCCAATAAAAAAGAAAACGGCAAGTCGCTTGCCGCCGAGATCTACAAGAATACAAAGATGGGAGCCGATTCGATAACCGATCTTATCGGTCACGTTGAAAACGAAAAGCTGAGAGTCGAGATGACCTCCGAGCTTGACAGATATGAGGAGCTTGCCTCGCGTGCCGCAAAGCTGTCGCGCGACCGCGGCGAGGAGCCGAAGGAGGAGGGCGCGCTTGCAAAGGCAGCCGTCAAGATGAGCATGGCGGTAAACACCATGGCCGATTCGTCCGCGTCTCACATCGCCGAGATGATGATACAGGGCGCCGGTATGGGCGTGACAGACCTGCGCCGCGCCATCAGCGCCGAGGAACGCCTTGAAAAGCCCGACGCCGAGGCGGTGGCGCTTGCACGTGAAACGGTGAGATTTGAGGAATCGTCCGCCGAGAAGCTGAAGGCGTTTCTCTGATCCGCAAGGCGGATAGCACGACCTGTACCGCGGCAAAATGCCGCGGTACGGTCTGACGGAGCGATCATTTGCTTTCGTCTTTTGCGCGGAGCTTTTCAAGCTCTGCGCGAAGCGTATCGAGGATCGCCGAGGTCTTTTCCGCATCGTCGAGCGCCGCATCTATCTCCGCCGTATTGTCGGCGTCAAGACGGAGCTTTTTGTAGCAGAGCCTGCCGAGCTTTGAATATTCCTCATCGAGCCTGATCTCAAGATTTTTTATTTTCAGCTTCAGTGCGGCTGTATCGCCGAGCTTGAGCGCCTCACGTGTTGCCCGGTCAAAAAAGCGTTCCGCGCCGGTTTTGAAGTTTTCCCAGTCCGACATTTACATAATCCTGCCTTTCGCATTGATACGATAATATTATACACCCTCGCGGCGGGAATGTAAATATCAAAATAAAAGGAGATCACAGTGAATATCGGAAGTGAAAAATACAAACAGTACGCGGACGCTCATGCGCCGAAAAGCCGCGTGGTGCGCAATTCGCTGATGGCTTTTCTGTTCGGCGGACTTATATGCGCCGTCGCTGAGGCGATCACGCGGCTTTATGTCAGCTTCGGAATGGCACGTGACGACGCCGGACTGCTTACATCCGTTACGCTGATCTTTGTTGCTGCCGTGCTCACGGCTGCGGGCGTTTTTGACAATATAGCAAAGGTCGCGGGCGCCGGTACGCTCGTGCCTATAACGGGATTTGCGAATTCCGTAGTTTCCGCAGCCATAGACAGCCGCGACGAGGGCTTTGTGCTCGGTCTCGGTGCAAAAATATTCACCGTGGCGGGACCTGTTCTGCTTTACGGCACTCTGGCGGGCGCCGTGTGCGGTGTGATATACTGGATAGTCAGCCTTTTCTGACAGCCGCGCCCGCTGCCTTTTGCACCGCCTCCGGCGAGCGGCAAAGCAACGCAACAACGTATCTGCCGTATATTGCGACAGATACCTCGGCGCCGCTGTCGCCTGCGACACGTCCGAGAGCCTCGCCGCGTTCACAGCACATCAGCGCCACATCGGCAGCCGAGTCGGTCGAAGTGCATTCAAGCACCGCCGCTTCAAAGGGGACCTGCCCTGTCGGCAAAAAGACTGCGGCTGAATTGACCAGCGCAAAGGCCGGGGGCGGCGAGCCGTTCCCCCACAGCACGGCGGCAAGTCTGCTGTCAAGCGCAGAGGGGCTGTCGCTCTCCGTCGATGTGGAATAAACGGTTCCCTCCGGGCAATCCGGGGCGGAGCCGAGCGCGGCGGTGAGCACATCGCACACATCGGCGCGCCGGGTGCATCCGGCAAGCACAAGCATACACAAAGCCGCGAGCAGTGCCGCGGCGCATACGAGCCTTACGGCTGATATCGTCTTCATTTTTCCTCCGTCGGGTGTTTCTTTTACGGATATTTATGCCGCCGCGCCGCAATTTATGCCGCTGCGGCGTTTTTTTCGTCGCACGGGGCAAAAAAACAAATGAAATTCCAAAAAAAACTTGCTTTCGAAAACCTTTTGCATTATAATATAAAGATAGAATGTTATGTATCGCCGCCGTGCGGCGGGAAAGGTTGAGCAAAAATGATAAAGACCGTAAAGACCGAAGGTACCGGTTCGCTGTCCCTCAAGCCGGATCTCATCCGGCTCAATATGACGATATCGGGTGTGCGTCCCGAATATGACGCGGTAATGCAGATGTCGGCAGAGCAGAGCGGTGCGCTCTCCGGGTGCTTCCGCGGCATCGGCTTCAGGGATGAAGATATAAAGACCCGGAATTTCAGCATAAGCACAGAGTACGAAAGCCGCCGCAACAGCGACGGGAATTACGACCGCGTTTTCGTAGGATATTCATTCCGTCAGGAGCTGTGGATCGAATTCGATGCCGATAATGCAATGCTCGGGCGTGTGCTGACAGCGCTTTCAAAATGCCCGGCGGTGCCGGAATTCAGGATCGAATACACGTTGCGTGACCGTGAGTCGGCAAGCCTTGAGCTTTTGGACAACGCAGTCGCCGATGCGCGCCGCAAGGCGGAACGCCTTGCAAAGGCGGCGGGCATGAAGGGCATAATGAAGGCGCAGGACGTCATTGCGTCGGGCTGCGAGCCGGATATGGTGGTGCGTCCGTTCGGCAATATGATGCTTGCAAAGTGTGCGGCTGAATCCGCGTCTCCCGATATCACACCGGAAGATATAAATATAATCGATACCGTGACCGTTGTCTGGCAGATAGTTGACTGACGCCACGGATAAGACCAAAACTATTTTTCATCCCCGGAGGATAATTTTGTGCGTACTTTGATCCAGAATGCATTGATATACGATTCCGCGTCACGCTCGTTTTTTGAGGGCGCGCTGCTTTTCGGCGATTCGGAGGGAGAGAAAAGGATAATAGATGTCCTTCCGGAGTCGAGACACGCATATGCGCATCTTCCGACGCCGGAGCGCCGGATCGATGCCTGCGGCTGTCATATACTCCCCGGCTTTGTCGATGTACATACTCACGGCAGAGTGTGCGAGGACTTCAACTTCTCGGACGGCGAAGGAATGCGCCGTGCGGCGCTTTCCTATGCCAAAGCAGGTGTGACATCTCTTTTCCCGACGCTCGCCTCGGCGCCGTTTTCCGAGCTTTGCCGTGCGGCGGAGCTGGTGCGGTCGATGAAGGGAGACAGCGGCGGCGCGTGCTTCCTCGGCGTTCATCTTGAGGGCAGATATCTCAACCTCAAAAAACGCGGTGCGCACAACCCGGAATACCTTGCTCCACTTGATCCCGCCGAACTTGACGCTTTTATGGAGTCTGCCGGTCTGCCGGCGCACATCACTGCGGCGCTTGAGCTTGACGGCGACGCTTTCGCGCGCCGTGCGCTCGAGCTGGGAGCAACTCTCGGACTCGGTCATACAGATGCGACATACGATGAGGCATACGCCGCATGGAAGAAATACGGCGTGAGCTTTACGCACCTTTATAATGCAATGCCGCAGATACATCACCGCGAGGGCGGAGCGGCTGCCGCCGCGCTGATGAGCGGCGGATATTGCGAGCTTATATGCGACGGTATGCACATAGCTCCGCATATGGTGGATTTCACACTGCGGATCATAGGGCTTGACCGCCTTGTCCTGATAAGCGATTCCATGGCGGCAGCCGGGGCGCCGGACGGCGACTATCTTATCGCCGGTACGCCCGCCCATGTGGTTGACGGTATCGCGCGTACTCCCGACGGTGCGCTTGCCGGCAGCACGCTCGATCTGCGCCGCGCAGTCGAAAATCTTGCGCGCTTCTGCAATATCACGGTCGCCGACGCGGTGAAGGCGGCAACGCTGAATCCCGCCGCCGAGGTTGGACTTGCCGGCGAGGTGGGCACGATAGCTCCCGGTGCGCGCGCCGACATGCTTTTCTGCCATGTTGACGAGGATGAAAAGAAGATCGATCTTTGCCGCGTATTTGTGGGCGGCAAAGAAATAAAATGAGCCGCGCGCTTGACCGCGCGGCGGCGTATGGCAGGATAATGAATGCGCGCACGAGGTCCGCTGCCGTTCTCGGTATTCCCGAGGTGCGCCTTTCGCTTACGCTCGGTACGGTGTTCTGCATGACGGTATTCGCGGCGGCGTTCATAGTTCCGTCGGCTGTGTGCTATGCGGTGCCGGGAGACGTGCCGGACTATGTGCAGGTGCTTGCTGTCTCGCTGTGTCTTGCGGCGCTTTGCGCCCCGATGCTTGCGGGCTTTTACCGTATGTGCGCCGCCGCGGTACACGACGGAAGGGCGGAGCTGAGCCTTCTTTTTGAGGCTTATGCGTCGGTGTCGGGCTGGCTGTCATCCGTTGCGGCATTTCTTATGCTTGCGTTGCGTTGGCTCCCGCCGTTTGCTGCGCTTATGTATCTGTGGATGTCGGATACGCTGTACATCTACGTCCCGTACGCGGCGATAGCAATGCTTGTGTGGTGGCGTCTCATGCGCACGCTCTCGGTAGCGGCGCGCGGAATGATGCTTGATCCGTCGCGGGCTGCACCGCGCAGTGCGGCGCAGGCGCTGCGTCACGCCTTCCGCTTCTGCAGGGTATATACCGTCGCGGCGTGGCGGCGTGTCCCGCTTTGCTGCTTGTCGCTTCTGACGGTGTGCGTGCTGTTCGTCTTTCACACCGTTCCTCTTATGACATTGGAAACTTACCTCATAGATACTGCCGCCGAGGACGATCCCGCCCCGGCGGACGATCAGGAAAATAATGAAACCGAAAGGATATAAATAATTATGAGCGAAAAAAAGAAAAGATATTATATCACCACGGCTATTGCCTATGCATCGGCAAAGCCGCACATAGGCAACACATATGACGCGATAGTCGCGGATGCTCTGGCGCGTTACCGCCGCAAAACCGGGTACGATGTGTATTTCTGCACAGGTTCGGACGAACACGGCCAGAAGATACAGGACTACGCCGAAAAGGCTGGCGTCGATCCCCAGACATACGTCGATAAGATATCGGGAGAGATACGCGGCGTGTGGGATCTTATGAATGTCAAATACGACCGCTTTATCCGCACGACCGAGGAGTGCCATGTAAAAACGGTGCAAAAGATATTTGAAAGGTTCCTTCGTCAGGGCGATATATATAAAGGAAAATATGAGGGCTGGTACTGCAAGCCCTGTGAGTCCTTTTATACCGAGACGCAGGTCGAGGACGGCAAGTGCCCCGACTGTGGCGCGCCCGTGAGCCGCGCCTGCGAGGAGGCTTACTTCTTTAATATGAAGAAATATGCGCCCGCACTCATAGAGTATATAAATTCTCACCCCGGCTTCATCGAGCCGGAATCCCGTAAAAAGGAAATGCTCAACAACTTCCTGCTTCCCGGACTCCAGGATCTCTGCCTCTCCCGCACGTCGTTCACATGGGGCATACAGGTGCCGTCAGACCCGAGACATGTCGTTTACGTGTGGCTCGATGCGCTTACGAACTATATCACCGCGATCGGATACGATCCGGATAAGAGCTATGAGGAGCAGTCGGAGAATTTCCGAGAGCTGTGGCCCGCCTCCGTACACATCATAGGCAAGGACATCATGAGATTCCACGGCGTTTACTGGCCTATATTCCTCATGGCGCTCGGTCTGCCGCTCCCGCAGAAAATTTTCGGTCATCCGTGGTTCAATTTCGGGACCGGTAAAATGTCAAAGTCCAAGGGCAACGTTGTGTATGCCGACAAGCTCTCGGAGTATGTCGGTGTTGACGGAGTAAGATACTACGCGCTGGCTGAAATGCCGTACGGTTCGGACGGCTCGATAACGTGGGAAAGCGTTCTGGCAAGATACAATACCGATCTTGTAAATAACCTCGGCAACCTTGTAAAGCGTACTCTGGACATGCAGAAGAAGTATTTTGACAAGGTCATTGCCGCGCCCGACTGCCGCGATGAGCTTGACAGCGATCTCATTGCAACGGCGATCGCCGCCGTCGGCGATTACCGTGAGGCGATGGAGAGCTTCCGTGTTGCGGATGCCGTTGAGTCGATTCTCACGCTCCTGCGCCGCGCCAATAAGTTCATCGACGAAACACAGCCGTGGGTGCTTGCACGCGACGAGGCGTCGCGCGGACGCCTCGGGACGGTGCTTTACGATCTTACCGAAGCCATAAGATGGGCGGCTGTCATGCTTGAACCGATTATCCCCGCCTCAGCGGAGGAGATATATTCGGAGCTTGGAACCACCGAAACGTCGCTTGATTCGATAGGGACCGCTGAGCGCTTCTGCGGCATGAAGGCAGGCGGGAGCGTGGGAGACGCGCGCGTTCTCTTTGCACGTATTGACGAAAAGAGGACGCTTGATATCATCTATGCGGAGATAGAGGCGGCACACAAGGCGGCAGAGGCTACCGCCGAAGCCGAGAAAGCGCCCGAAAAGCCGGAGGGCTGCGCCGTTATCGTTTATGACGACTTCATGAAGGTCGAACTGCGCACCGCGGAGATAAAGACCTGCGAGCCGGTGCCGAAGGCAAAAAAACTGCTGAAGCTGACGGTCGATCTCGGATACGAAAAGCGTCAGATAGTATCCGGCATCGCAAAGTTCTACAAGCCCGAAGAGCTTGTGGGCAAGAAGGTGATAGTGGTCGCAAACCTTGCTCCGGCGACTCTTTGCGGCGTGCAGTCGGAGGGGATGCTGCTCGCATCCGGCGAGGACGATGTGAGAGTCGTGTTCCTCGCTCCCGAAACTCCGCTGGGACAGAGAGTGAGATAAATGGCGGATACACTGTCCCCGCGCGGCGTATTCGATACGCACGCGCATTACACAGATGCACGCTTTGAGGCTGAATTTGACGGCGGCGTCGATGCCGCCGTCAGCGAATGCTTTGCACGCGGCATGGCGGGCATTATAAATGTAGGAACTAATATTGAAAACTCCCGCGCGTCGGTGCGCATGGCATCCGGATATCCGCTTATGTATGCCGCGGTTGGTATACATCCGTCCGATATCGGGATGTACGGAGATCTTGACAGCGAGCTGGGGGCGCTTGCCGAAATGCTCGTCTCGCGTAGAGAAAACAAGATAGTCGCCCTTGGCGAGATAGGGCTGGATCATCACTGGCAGCCCTACGACAGTGAGCTTCAGGCAAAATATCTTGACGCGCAGCTTTCTCTTGCGCGTGAGCTTGACCTGCCCGTGATCATCCATGACCGCGAGGCGCACGGCGATTGCTTTGAGGCGGTCCTGCGCCACCCGGACGTGAGGGGCGTCTTTCACAGCTATTCCGGAAGTGCGGAGATGGCGCTCGAGCTTTGCCGCCGCGGGTTTTACATTTCTTTTTCCGGTACCGTGACATTCAAAAACGCACGGCATGTGCGTTCTGTCGTCGAAGAGATCCCGCGCGAGCGCCTGCTTGTGGAGACCGACTGTCCTTATCTTGCACCGGAGCCATTCCGCGGCAGACTGAATTATTCGGCATATGCCGCATACACCGCAGCCGCGATAGACGGCGTGCTCGGACTTGAGGAAGGAAGCACCGCGGATATTACGCGAAGAAATGCCATGACGCTGTTCGGCATTGCAGGCGAATGACCGAAGGGCAGGGAAAAGCCAAAAATCATAAAACTGACGCAAAAAAATCAGATTTTTGAGAGCAAAGTGTCCAAAAAACTCTTGCAAAACCGCGCTTATTATAGTATAATAATAAATGTGGCTGTGTAACACAGTTATGTATATCTACATTTGTACTTTATCGCGCCGCATTTACCGGCGTGTCGAACGGTAAAAATCATATCCGTTCAGCTGATAAAAATCCATAAATACGAAAGAGGAATCACTATGGCGAAATTCGAAACCGGCAACATTCGCAACATCGCTCTGCTTGGACATGGCGGATGTGGCAAAACCTCTCTGGCGGAGGCAATGCTCTATATCAGCGGAGGGACCGACAGACTCGGTAAAACATCAGACGGAAATACCGTTTGCGACTTTGACCCCGAAGAGGTCAAGAGAAGCTTTTCGATATCTACGGCGATTGCGCCCGTCATCTGGAAGGGCTGCAAGATAAATGTTCTCGATACCCCCGGATATCTTGATTTTGTAGGCGAAGTAAAGCAGGCTCTCCGCGTTGCGGGCAGCGCTGTTATCCTTGTTGACGCCAAGTCCGGCGTTGAGGTCGGCACCGAGCTTGCATGGGATTATGCCAGCGAAATAGGCGTACCGAAGGTATTCTTCATCAATAAGTACGATGACAACGACGCTGACTTCGACCGCGTGTTCGAACAGCTCAAGGACAAATTCGGTAGCTCCGTCTGCCCGATAGTCGTTCCCGTAAAGGCGGGCAAGGAGATCCAGTTCGTTGACCTTATCGACATGAAGGCGTTCAAGTGCGACGCCAAGGGCAATAAGGTAGACATTGCCATGACCCCCGAACTTGAAGCCGCAGCAGAGAGTCACAAGTCCGACTTCAATGATGCCATAGCCATGGTAAACGAGGACATCATGATGAAGGTCCTTGAGGAAGAGGAGATCACCCGTGATGAAGCCGCAACCGCTATTCATGACGGTATCGTTTCCGGCACTATCGTGCCCGTATTCTGCGGATCCTCCACGACTCTTGCCGGCATAACCGAAATGCTCGATTCTGCCGTGAGCGCATTCCCGAAGTTCACCTCCAAGGGAACTGCCGAGCTTGAAGACGGCTCGACCACAAAGATCGACCCCAACGGTCCTGCGGCGATATTCGTATTCAAGACCGTTGCCGACCCGTTCGTCGGTAAGATGTCTTACTTCAAGGTAATGAACGGCACTCTCAAGAGAGATGCGGTGCTCAAGAACATAAACACCGGCGTCACCGAAAAGATGGCTCATATCTATACCCTCAAGGGCAAGACCCAGACCGAGGTCGATGAGCTGGCATGCGGCGATATCGGTATGATTGCAAAGCTCTCCAACACCAATACGAACAACACTCTCCGCGAGAGCGGTGAAGAGAAATATGCTCCTACCATCTACCCCGTTCCCAACATGACTCAGGCAATGATACCCGAGACCGCAAAGGACGAGGGCAAGATCTCGCAGAGCATGGCAAGAATGGTCGAAGAGGATCTTACGCTCAAGTATGAGACCGATCCCGACACCAAGCAGATGCTCATTTCCGGACTCGGAGACATGCACCTTGCGATACTTGCGGCAAAGCTGAAGAACCGCTACGGCGTTTCCATCAAGCTCGCGGCTCCGAAGATCGCTTACCGTGAAAAGATCACCAAGACCGTTGATATCCACGGCAGACACAAAAAGCAGAACGGCGGTTCCGGTCAGTTCGGCGATGTTTGGATCAAGTTCTCGCCCGGTGAGGCAGAGGGTCTGACCTTTACGGTGTCCGTTGTCGGCGGCGTTGTTCCGAAAAACTTCAACCCTGCGGTCGAAAAGGGTCTGCTTGAGGCTATGGTAAAGGGCGCGGCCGGCTTCCCGATGACGCACCTTGCCGCCGATCTCCATGACGGCTCCTACCATCCTGTTGACTCCGATGAAATCTCCTTCAAGACAGCCGCTCAGCTTGCTTACAAGCAGTGCCTGCTTGAGGCTGCTCCCGTTATCCTTGAGCCTGTCGGAGATCTTGACATCACCGTTCCGGAATCCCTCGTCGGCGATATAATGGGCGACCTCAACAAGAGACGCGGTAGCATCATGGGTATGGATGCCGCCAAGAAGAAGGGCTACACCGTTGTTCATGCCATCGCTCCCAAGGCTGAGATCATGGACTATCCGATAGCGCTTCGCGCCATGTCGCAGGGACGCGGTTCCTTCACATTCACTGTGAACGACTACGCCACC
>ERZ827186.1635-NODE-1635-length-17669-cov-14.893551_pt1 | contig 17669 bp, 18 predicted proteins | sample MGYA00519918_ERZ827186 | MGnify/ENA primary metagenome ERZ827186 (study PRJEB31778, sample SAMEA3449275) | human gut metagenome | biome: human gut; feature: human-associated habitat; material: faeces | place: United Kingdom | collected 2010/2012 ...
TCGCTTTTTTCACTGATTCTGCTGAAAAAACCTCATATCCGGATTTTTTCAGTGAAAATGTAATTCCACGATTTAAATTTTCATCATCTTCAACTACGAGTATACCTGGCATAGCATATGCACCTCTCTTTATTAACTATTTTTCCGGTTTTTGTTTGGACAAAAAAACAACAGTCTCCACATGTCCCGATCTGGTTCATACTTGCCAGAAAATATGTTTTCTTTTGGCATAAATAAAGCCCTCCATTTCTTTTCATGATACCTCAATTATACCAAAATCCAACACTTATATAAATTACTGTTTATCATTTTTTTCAATGCAAGTATTTGTTATCACATTACCATTATTGCACAAACCACTTGCTAACAGAGAAGGAACAATATACTCCATTATATAGTTGACAAAATCAATTACTGATGCATTTTCGATTCCACCAGCATGATATAAATATGTACAAGCAGTTAATAATATAATACATATCATTTTACACACAGTTTTTTGAAATTCACTATTTCTTATGGTAGATTTTTTAGCATCCTTATTATCAATTTCTTCTATGATATTATTTTTTAATTCTTCCTTTCCAATATCTGGCTCTTCAATTTCTTTTGCTGTTTCATATGCATAATCAATAACCTCTGAAAATTTGGAATTAATTATATTATCTGTATTCAATAATTCGCCTAAATGAGAGTGTAAGCCTGCAAATGAGCTCATGTCTATTTTAGGCATCTGATCAGCTAATTGTTGTAATCCTGCCTGTAATCCAGTCAATTTTCCATAATCAATATTTATTGAAAATTCAGACCACATACGCATGGATTTATTAATAGAACTTTCTGGATCGTTTAATACAGTTTGCCATGCTTGCATCTGCTTATGTAAATCACTTCCTACAAGTGATTTTTGTAGTGCTTCTATTCCTGCTGTTATACCTTTTAGATTTTTATAAAATTCACTATCCAACATTTTTGTATATGAATCTAATAATTCACTTGTTGTTGCTGTCATATAATTTACCTCCTGTTACAGCTTTATATCTTCATATTATTATTTTCTTTCGTAACATGTGTAACAACTTTCAACTATATTTTAATCGCTGATTTTCAAATGCTCAATATCACATCATATGACATTTTATGACAACTTTTTATTTATGATGTTTTACTAACAAAAAATATTTCTATCGCTTCCAGCTTAAAACTATACACCATATTGTGGTTGCTCTATTTTATAAAATACTATATATTGTGGTATATTTCAAGTATAAAAAAGCAGGTATATTTCAACCTGCATTTTTCTATTCTGCTTCTTTCAAGCTGTTATATATTTCATCCGAGAAAATGCCAAGTACTTTTCTCTTCATTTCATCATTGCTTAGTAATAAGCTGAAAAAGTCTTGATTCTGCTCCAATCCCTCTATTAATGCATCATCTATGTTGTCAAAATATGCAAATTCAAAATCTTTTTCTGTATTGTTCTTTGCTGATGTTTTTAGCTTCTCAGATTTCATCATAATGTCTTTTATCTGAAGCATTGCTTTTACTGCTACATCATTATCATATTCTTTTCCTGCTATACTGTTGATTTCTGCTATTATCTGTGATAGTTTCTCCTCTTTATCTTCTGATAACACAAAATGGTCTGCTGTCGGAAGTTTCGTAACAGGATCAGATTTTAATTTTGATTTATGTTCGGCTTTCTTCTTCTGAACAAAATTCATGGCGGTTATCTTTCCATCTAAATTAAATCCACCGCCTGGGTGCTTTATATTTACATATGCAAGTAATAAAGCTATAAATCTATATTTCTTGTGTAGTTCAGTATCTTCAAAACACGATACCTGTAATAAAAATTCATAGAAACGCACAAATCGCCTCATTGTTATTACAAGCTCTTTTTGTTCTTCATAATCAAGTTTATCTATGTTCTTCTTTACTTTCTGGAACAAGAATGTTAATCGTTTCTTTTCCTTTGCTGTAATATCATCTTTATATAAAATTTCATTTGCATCTTCTATATCCAATGGATCTATTACTGTATATCCATCTATTTTTGCTTCTAAATCATAAATTGCAGATGGTGTAACTGAATTGGATAAAAGTGTTGTTGTGTAATATTTTGAAAATGCCGCCTGTATATCTTCATAGTCATTTACAAAATCAAGTATAAACGTTTTCTTGTCGTATGGTGGACAGATTCTATTAAGTCTTGATAATGTCTGTACAGCATTTACCCCTCTTAATTTTTTAAGAATGTACATTGCACATAATTTAGGTTGATCAAAGCCTGTCTGATACTTATTCGCAACAAGTAATACCTTATAATCATCCTTTTCAAATTCTGTTGGTAATTTATCTTCACTGAATCCGTTTAGTCCTGCTTCTGTATATTCCTTTTCATCATCTTTTAATATTACTTTTCCAGAAAAAGCCACTAATGCATGAATATCATTATATCCTTTTTTGTTTATGTACTCTTCAAATGCTTGACGATACTTTACAGCACTTTCTCTTGAATTAGTTATTACCATGGCTTTTGCAGTTCCACCAAGCTCATCCATTACTGTTGTTCTGAAATGTTCAACAATAACTTCTATTCTTTGTGCTATATTGGTTTCATGCAATTCAACAAATCTTGCAATCTGTCTTTTAGCACTATTTGTCTTACACTTTGGATCTTCTGCAACTTCTTTATTAATCTGGTAATAGGTCTTATAGGTTGTATAATTTTGTAATACATCAAGAATAAAGCCTTCTTCTATTGCCTGCTTCATAGAATATATATGAAATGCTTCTCTTTGTCCTTTCTTATTTACCCTACCAAATAACTGTATTGTGGTTGGCTTTGGTGTTGCTGTAAATGCAAATACAGATACATTTTCTTGTTTTCCATGCTTTGCAATTTCTTCTACAATTAAATCCTCAGTAGTACTTTCATCTATGCTTACTTCACCAGATCCAAGTGTCATTGTCACAGCCGCCATATCTTTTCCTGCTGTTGATGAATGTGCTTCGTCTATGATTACTGCAAACTTCTTATTTTTCAAATTAGCCACATCATCTACAATATATGGGAACTTCTGAATAGTTGTTGCTATAATCTTTGTATTTCCATCAAGAGCAATAGCAAGATCAGATGAATTACATTTTTCATCCATAACTTTTATAAGTCCAGATTTATGCTCCATCCCCATAACTGCCGCCTGTAACTGTCTATCTACAACTATTCTATCAGTAACAATAATGATATTATCAAAAATAATTTTGTTATCCGCATCATGAAGTGAAGATAATCGGTAAGCAAGCCAAGCAATAGAATTTGTTTTTCCAGATCCAGCAGAATGTTGTATTAAATAATTCTGTGTAGAACCATTTTCATATACATCTGCAAGTATCTTATGTAATACATCTCTTTGATGGAATCTAGGAAAAATAATATTTTCTTTTATCTTCTTTTTACCAGTAGCCTCATCTTCCTTTTCTTTCACTTCAATAAACATAAATTTGCTTATTATTTCAAGAATAGAATCCTTTGTAAGTACATCTTCCCACATATAGAAAACACTATATTTATCTTCAAATATTGGATTTCCTGCACCTGCATTGACACCTTCACCATTACCCATATTAAAAGGTAAAAAGAATGTTGCATCTTTTTCAAGTTTGGTTGTCATATAAACTTGTTCTAAATCCATTGCAAAATTTACTAATGCACCAGCCTTGAATAAAAATAGTCTTGTCTTTGGATTTCTTTCTGTTCTGTACTGATAAATAGCATCTTCATAGCTTTGTCCTGCTACATTACATTTTAATTCAAATGTCATAATAGCAAGTCCATTTAAAAATATTACAAGATCTATTCTTTCTTTATCAGATGCCCAGACTTCCTCCATAACAGAGAATACATTTTTTTCATATTTTTCAACAAGTTCTTTGTTAAAGTCTGTTGCAGGTTTTGTATACATCAAATCAAGTTTTATATTTGAAATTTCTATACCATGCTTTAAAACATCAATTAAGCTACTACGTGCCTTTGTAACTTCTGCATTGATATAACTTACAAGTGTTTCTTCTAAATCCTGCTTATATACTTTTCTTAAGGCTTCCATTTCATCTGGTTGTGTGTCATTCAAAAATTTGAATAACATTTCTCTATCCATTGCATGTAAGCGGTCATATTCTTTATCTTTTCTTACAACATAACCATTGTTATTTTTTAGATAGTCCATGATGAAATGTTGATACTGCTTTTCAGTCAATATTTCATTCATTTGTACTTCCTCCACTAATATGCTTTCAATCTTTTAATAAACTGTCTTGCAAATAACAACGCAATTTGATCACAAGTATATTTTGATGAATCAATCGCCTGTATATCTGCTATTGATGGGTATTTTTCTTTTAACTGTTCAATCGTTATATTATGTAAAATTGGAAGTATCAATTTTTGTCCGTTCTGATTCTGTCTATTCAAAAATTCTGATAGTTCTCTTTCTGTCCATTCTCTACCAAAGAAATTTGTTGATATAACAATAATTGCAAATTCTGATTTTTTAGTTCCTTCAAGAATCTTATCCTTGAATTTATCGCCCCATTCTAATGTTTCTTTATCATAGAATATCTTAACTCCTAATTTATTAAGCGAGTTGTACAATTCTTCTATAAGAGCTTCTTTGTCTGCATTAGCATGAGAAATAAACACATCATATTCTGGTAGCATTTTTGCTTTATATTTTGGCGCAACTTCCATAGATACTCCATTCATTTTATCTATAAATGCTTGGTCACTTTTTATACTTTCTAAGCACGAAATTAACTGACTATATGTATCTAATGATCTATGAAATAAAATTGTTTTCATTCTACTTCCCAACGGATGATCTTGTAAGTATTGATTATAAAAAATTTCAACATCATTAACCCATATTTCACTTGGACGATTGTATTCATTTATATTAGTGCCTATAGTTGCCGCATTAATTGGTGATTTTATGTTTTTAGTTCGATCTAATAAACCATTTAACTGTTCTTCAAATGTTGCCATTATTGAACCTCCTTCTTCCCTGTCACATATTCATATATAACTGACTTCTTGTACTGTTCAAGGGTTTCTAACTGCTGTTTTTTTTCTTCAATAGCACCATCTATTTCAGCACATTTTTTATCAAGATACTCTGCAATTTCTTGTTGCTTTTCTAATGAAGGAAATGGAACAAAAATTTGTTTAAATTCCTGTGAATATGTTCTCCATCTCATCATCATAATACCACGCCCATATTTATAACATTCCCCAGCAATTCCTGCCGTTCTAAAAACATAGTGAAAATAGTGTGGTACAACTTTTGATAAGTCTGGAATATATATATCATATGCAGGACTGGTCACCCCATCATAATCTGAAACTCCAATGGCACCCATCCAAGCCAATATAATATTAACTACAATATCGTTTTTATGTACGATTTTATAACCATCAACTGTTTGTGCATGATTGCCACTTGCAGTTACGTGTTCACCTTGTGGAAAAACTCCTATCCCTGTATAAAGCGACAATAGCTGAACTTGATCTTTTGGTAAAGAATTTCTTTCATTTCTTAAAGAAAATACATGTCCTATTCTAATAGTACTCCAATCTTTAGGAATCATTCCAATCCATTCAATCCCACTATCCTTCATTTCAACATCTGGATCTAATCCTTTTGTTACAGCTTCTGTGATAATTGATTTTTTGTATTCTTCAAGTGTTTCTATTTGCTTTTCAATTTCTACATACACAGCATCTATATCTTCACATTTTTGATCGAGATATTTTGCTATTTGCTTTTGAATTTCTACTGGTGGAACAGGTGTATTGATTATGCCAAGCTGATCTTCTGTAAAAGAATGTCTCAAATTCTTAGCAAGATGCAATAACTCCTTTGTATTATCAATCATCAAATAGTAATAATAATAATATCTTGCATCATTTCCATTTTTCATAACAAATTGACTATATGCAGGACTTGTTAAACCTTCATTCTGTATTAATCCAATACACCTTGGTGTTACATCATAATCAAATAAACACATTAATAAATTATGAGGATGTACTCTTTGATACCCATCAAATGATGCTGGCATTTTTCCCCCTGCATCTAAATCTCTTACTATCACACCATCCATTGTTAAAGAAAGTATATCTTCCCCATTATATTTAGGACATATCTCTTTTTTCTTGTGCATTACATATTTATTTGGCATTACATTCCAACTTATAGGAATCTTTCCACACCATTCAATTCCACTATCTTTCATTTCTGCCATATTAATTACCTCCGAATAATTTTTTAATTCTTGAATCAACGGAAGCCTCTAATTCATTGAATCTTTTAGCAAGTTCATCACTTGATGCTGGAGCTTGATATTTATAAAAATATCTTGTGAATGGTATTTCTGCACCAGTCTTTATTACGGGATTTTTCTTGCCTAAATCTTCTTCAAAAAATGCTTTTGCATCTGGCACATGTGGTAATACTTCACTTGCCATATAATCATCAATATTTGTTTCCCATGGTACTATTTCTGTATCTTTTGTTTCTGTGTCATAAATTACATTGCCTTTTTTATCTTTTTGAATATCTGCTGTTTTATCCATTACTGATAAACCTTTTATGATTTTATCAGCAATCTTTTTTAAATCTTTTGCATCTGAAATTATTCCAGATAGAATATTATTTACTACTGGTGTAAATGTTTCTGGGTTCTTATATACTTTGTCAGATACAGCATTATTTAGAGCATCAACAATAGCATCATATATAGGCTTATTTTTCTTAAAATTATCTAACTTATTTTTATCCTTACCTGTCAATTCATCCATGTTTTCAAGTTCATTAACTTTTGCTTCATCATAGAGAGTTGATAACGCACCACTTGAAAGCATTGCATTTATTCTATCTTCTGTTATTGCATAGCTTCTTTGAAGTGGTTGCATAACCGCATATTCACGATAGATAAATTCTGTATTATCATAAATCTGGCAGTGCTCATTTTCTTTAAAGTCTGCATATAACTTTGTAATAGCAACTCTATCTTTTGGTGCGATTTCACATTTTTTATTACCAAGATTTTTTCTAAGTTTATTACAAAGGTGTGATGCATCAATAAGCTGTATTTTGCCTTTTCTTTCTGCTCTTTTATTTTTAGAAAGTACCCAAATATATGTAGCAATTCCAGTATTGTAAAACATATCTGTACTTAACTGGATAATTGCTTCTATATAGTCATTTTCAAGTAACCATCTTCTGATCTGTGATTCACCAGATGATGTACCACCACTAAATAAAGGTGAACCATTTTCAATAATAGCGGCTCTACCACATTCATCATCCATCTTATTTATTGCCGATTGAATAAACAATAACTGCATATCTCCAGAACTTGGTGCTCCTGCTGGGAATCTTCCAGATGTTCCCTTTAATATTTCTGCTTTTACTGCCTCTTCGTCACCTTCTGGTGCATCCTTACCACCCCAAGCACAACCAAATGGTGGATTTTCTATAACAAATCTCATCTTTGTATCTGTAAAGCAATCTGCTTTCATTGTGTCTTGTAATCTGATATTATCCGCATTTTGTCCACGAATAAGCATTTCTGCAAAACACATAGCATAAGACTCTGGATTTACTTCTTGTGAAAATAATCTTACATCTGCTGTCGGATTAAAACGTTTAATATAATTGTTTGCAGTTGAAAGCATACCGCCAGTTCCAGCGGCTTGATCTAATATTGTTACAATTTTTCCATCATCAAATATATCATCACAACCCTCTGCAAGTAGAATTGAAACCATTGCTTTTATAATATCTCTACCCGTGTAATGATCACCAGCTTCGGCATTTTCAGAAAATTTTCTAATAAGTTCTTCAAAGATATATCCCATTTTCATATTATCAATGGTTTTAGGATCTAAATCTATTTCGCTAAATGCTTTTACTACTGCTAAAAGTCTGTTATGCTTATCCATCTTATCAATCTGTTTATCAAACTCAAGATTTTTTATAAATATCTTGAATGTTGGCAGAAAAGCCATTAATATAGCTTTTAAAATTTGATGCAAGATGATCCGCATCATTTACAAGTTCTGCTAATGTAAATTCGCTTGTATTATAGAACTGATAGCCAGAAATCTTATACATAGCCTTTGCAGGATATGTTGGCATCTTTTTATATTGTGCAACAACAGCATCTTTTGTTTCCTGTAATGCACATTCAAAACGTCTAATAATTACCATAGGAATTATTACATCTTTGTATTTATCACTTTGATATGGCCCTCTTAATTTATTTGCAATAGACCATATAAAATTAACTTCTGCTGATACATCAATAGGATTATCATCCCAAAATTCTTCAATCTTACTAATATCTGCCATTGTAAAAAGTTCTCCTTTGTATTTCTTTTTAGTATATAAAATTACCTGTCCAATAATCTGTACATCTATTTGTCATATATTTATATTATACTACATATTGGCTTGTTTTTCCTCATATATTTTGCGCTACACGCCTTGTACTTCGTACAATTCCTAGTCTACCGCACAAAAAATTTACCGAGCCAGAAAAAGCACTGGCATGCTAAATCTTTTTGTTTGGTGTATTATTTAATACTTTTTATTCATTCCATCATAAAGTTTTGTCATTGCTTTAGAATATTGGTACATATCTTCTTCATTATAAACCGGATTCTGTATAATCCTTCTGATAAGAGCAGCATCAAATAACGGATTTTTACCATTCTGTCTGGCTATCTTATGGATTCCATGATTTTCAAGATACTTTGCAATTCCATTTACCTTCCCTGGCTTTCTGTATCCATCCTTCCATTGTCTGAACACGAATGTTCTCACGTTCAATCTCTGCCACTGCTGACAGAACAGATATCATAAGTTTCCCGGCATCTTTGGATGAATCTATTCCGTCCTCCACACAAATCAGATTCACTCCAAAATCCTGCATTACTTGTAATGTTGCAAGTACATCTGCCGCATTTCTAACCGCCTCGAATTGCACACGGTTAAAATCTGCATTATGAAGTTCTTCCCAAACAGCCAAAAACTCAACTGTATTTCTGTTTCGCATCCAGTTCTGAATGACATTAGAAAAAGCCCAAACCACAAGGGTTTGAGCTTCATTTGCGCATTCACGTTTTCTGTTTTTGGGTATAGAATCTCCACTGCTAAATACAGAGTATTGGTTTGATTTTGTCAAGTCTTAGTTCTTATCTATATTCTTCCGTTAAATAAAAAAGTAAATTTCACATTGGACTTAAGTAGTTATTTCAGTTTTTCATATATCTCATCAGTTACTGTTTCACACCATTCTGATGATGTTTCTTCTCCCGGTACTTCAATTGCCAGATGTGAAAACCATTCATCTGGTGCTGCTCCATGCCAGTGTTTTATTTCTGCCGGAATATTGACACAATCTCCAGGTTTCATTTCTACTGCTTCTTTTCCTTCTTCCTGATAATATCCATGTCCTGCAATGCAGATAAGAATCTGTCCTCCCCCGCTTTTTGCATGATGAATATGCCAGTTATTCCTGCAACCGGGTTCAAACGTCACATTAAAGATTCCAACCTGCGACGTAGATACAGGAGCCAAAAAACTTTTTCCTGTAAAATATTGTGCAAATTTATCATTTGGCTCTCCAATCGGGAATATCATCTTTTTAGCATGAGCTCTCATTGCTTCATCTTCATATGAAAGATCACCTTCGTCTATACTCCAGACATCTTTTGCAATTTTCACTTTAATCACCTGTCCTTATTTTAACTTTGCTCCATCCTTAAAAGCATTTCCCACACGTTCTCCAAGTCTGTAATATCCGTGATGTACCGGATCATATGTAATTGGTGTAAACTTACTAAGATCAATTTCTCCGTCATCACCGAGATATTTCTCATCTGCACTTACATTTTTGATTTCTGCAAGATACTTGCTTTCATCAATAACTTTTACAAGTTCACACTCAAGAGTCAATGGAAGTTCATTTATGACTGGTGCATTTACATATTCACTCTTCGTTGTAGTAAAGCCTGCTTTTTGCATCTTATATTCTTCTTTATTTGCAGAAACAATTCCCACATAATCGCAGGCAACCAGATGTTCAAGATCTGCCACACCTACTGTAAAAGCCTTATTTTTTATAATATTGTCTGTTGTCTTATGGGCAGACAAATCTACAATAATCTCATTTGCACCTACAATTCCGCCCCATGCAGCGTTCATTGCATTTGCCTTTCCATTTTCATCATAGGTTCCAAGTATCATAACCGGCTGTGGATATAAAAATGGTTTTGCTCCAAAATTCTTTCTCATTGTCTTATCTCTCCTTATGGTTATTTGTTTATATCAGTATTTATCTTCCCGATCCATTCTGTAATCACATCTTCCGAAGTTTCCAGATGGTCTTTACCCATAGAATCAAACTGAATCTGCATTTCATGTGCAAAGGCAGCTCCTTTGCACTTGTCCTTCATATCTTTAATTACATGCCCCGGCCATCCACCATTTGTCATAAATGGAATCACTGTCTTTCCTGTAAAATCATTTGTTGTCAAAAATGTAAGCACTGCAGGTGCCATCGTATACCACCATGTTGGAGTTCCTGCTCGTGTCAACCCTAGACCAAAAAAAATTTAATTTTTTTGTACCCTCAAATATCACTTTCTATTATACCTGCTATCGCTGTATATTGAAAGCAATACTTATGCCTGCAGAAGAAAGGAGTGCCATATTTTCTCGACACTCCAAACTCCATAAGCATCCATCTTACTTGAAAAATGGATCATCTGTATTCCATACAATCTCTATATTGTCCTCTCCATTGATAATCACTTTTTTGATTACCTTCTGGATTTTCTCTCTGTCAAAAGATTCCATATTGATGATACTTTCTAACTGTGTCTCAAACTTACTAGAAGAATTATCTTCTGGCGGTATTTCTGTTTTAAGCTGTTCGATTTCCTGATGCAATTCATCAATCTGCTCCACCATCGCCTTTGAACGCTTGACATACTCTTCTCTTGTGAGCTTGTCATCCTTATAATCAGAATACAACATCATCTTTTTACTGCTGAGGCTCTTCACCTTCTTTTCAAGTGTTGCAATCTTTTCTTCCGGAGATACTTCTTTCGATTTACCAGCTTTCTTTATTCCTTTCTCATCCAGATAAGCTGTTGCATACATATTTACAATTTTCATGATTGCATCTTCAACCTTGGCAACTTCCACCCTGTTGTTTTTGCATGGAGAATTTTCCTCAATTCTTGACGAGTAACAAAGAAGAATGTCACCTTTTACCCTTTTGCTGGGTACCAAGGCTCTGCCACACACACCACAATAATAAAACGGATTATAGTTTCTCTTACCACGCTTTAAACGAACACATTTTTTTGAATTAGCGTGTGCCATATCAAATAATTCCTGAGTAATAATGGGTTCATGGCAATTTTCTATCACCATCCATTCGTCTTTAGGAACATAGCTTGAAGTGTTATTGCTGCCTATCCTCTTCTTAGTTTTATTCCATATCAGTTTTCCAAGATAAACTTCATCGTTTAATATATCCCGGATAGAAGAAGTACTCCACAGACTTTTTACTTCAACTGCATGAAAAAAGTTTCTGCTTCCTTTTCTCTTTTTATATGCAGATGGTGTATCAATACCCTGAGCATTTAGGTAATTTGCCACTTCCGTTTTACTTTTGCCCTGTGCGGTCAGTTCAAATATCAGCTTAACCACTTCTGCTGCTTCCGGATCTACAATAATCTTATGCTTATCATTTGGGTCTTTGACATATCCATACCTTAACTGACCACTGATGTTCTCACCTTTCAGTATCCTTGTGTGCATTGCAGAACTGACTTTATTAGACAAGTCCCTGCTATAAAGCATATAGATTAAGTTCTTAAACGCAACATTCATACCGCCCGTCGAACCATCATAGTTATCGCTGTCATAATTGTCATTAACTGCAATAACTCGTACCTGATAAAGTGGAAGTATCTGCTCCAGAAGACTACCGACTTCAATATAATCCCTTCCGAGTCTGGATAAATCCTTTACAACAATGCAGGATATTTTATCAGCTCGGACATCCTCCATAAGCTTCATATAGCCCGGTCTTTCAAATTTTGTTCCGGTAAATCCATCATCACAGTATTCCTGTACCTTCGTATCCTTAAGCTCCGAATGATTGCCAATAAATGATTCTAACAATTCCCTCTGACTGGATACACTGTTACTCTCTTCCTTCTGATTTAATGATACATCCTCATCTTCCATAGAAAGGCGAATATACATAGCAGTTATCTTACTCATACAAATCACCTTCTCTCTTATTCTTTACCTGTAACAGTTCTTCCAGACAATCATCATAAACCAGATTTACGGAAATTCTTCCATCTTCAAACACCTGTACCTTGTCAACAAATGCATCTGCCAGCTCTTTGTTAAGCTTTCTGCATTTCAGATATTTATTGATAAGGTTTTCCCAGTCTTCATCAATCTTATAATTCTTTGAATACAGGTTCTGAGATACTAAAAGATTATCAATCTCCTTCTTCAAAGCTTCGCTTTTTAGAAGATACTGCTGTTTTAATGTCAGATATTCGCTCTCATTAATCAAATGTTCTGAGTAATCTCCATATAACTCAGAGAACTTGCGGTTTACTTTCTCCAGTTCCCTGCGCTGTCTGGTAATGGCTTTTTCATACACATCGTATTTTTTCAGTCCGCTGCTTCTTGTATTTAATTCCTGTATCACTTTTAATGCGTCAATACAGCAACGCATATGATTTGAAATCTGAGCAAAGACAGCTTTGTTGACTTCCTCCTGATCAATTTTGTGTCTTGAACATGCCGGATTAATACCATCTGAAAAAGTTCCACAAAAATATACATACGATTTTGTTGTTCTTGGAGAAAGTCTCATTCCCTTGCCACAGTCTCCGCATACGATTTTTCCCTTTAGCAGATTCATTTCATTAGGTGGGTGTTTTGTAAACTCTTTTGCAAAATAAGCATCCGAGATTTCCTTTACTCTTTCCTGTGCCTTTTCAAATGTCTCTTTGTCAACAAGCGGCTCATGCGTATTTTCAACAATGACCCATTCACTTGGATCTGTTGCATGGAGTGGAATATTATTGTATTTCTCAATTACCACTTTCCCATGCACCGCCGAACCAATATATGCCTGATTTGTCAGTATTGACTTAACTGTTGTTTTGGTCCATACACCATTGGTTTTTACGTTCAGCTGGTAACCAAGAGATTTTAAATACATCAATGGTGACATTATTCCCTGCTCATTCAGATATTTTGCAATTGGTGTATATCCTTTGCCCTCTAAAAACAATTTATAAATAAGCCTGACATTTCCAGCAGTTGCTTCATCCACAACAATTCTGTTCTTCTCCGTCTTGGATTTCAGATATCCATATGGAGCAAAACCGCACATATATTCATCAGTAGTCCATTTTCTACGATGTGCAGTTGAAACTTTCTTTGAAATATCCTTAGCATAAAACTCATTTACGATGTTTTTCAAAGGCATCATAAGGTCTGTGCCCGGTCTGAACGAGTCAAAATCATCCGTAACAGCAATGAATCTTACATTGAGAAAAGGAAACACTCTTTCAATGTAGTTCCCCATCTCCACATAATTTCTGCCAAGTCTCGATAAATCCTTAACTATAATACAGTTAATTCTTCCTGTTTTTGCATCCTCAAGCATTCGCTGGAAATCCGGTCTTTCAAAATTAGTACCAGTAAAGGAAGCATCATAATATTCCTCTTCAATCACAATATCTTCGTGATCTTTGACATAATTCTTCATAAGCTCCATCTGTGTTTCGATTGTCCCTCTCTCAATGTTCTCTTCCTTTTCATGGGACAGTCTTGCATATAATCCAGCCTTAAAAAGAACCTTCTTCTCTTTATCCGGTAAGGCTGTGCTTTCCTGTGGTATCACATTTTTTCTGCTTTTTCTTGCCATATTACACAGCCTCCCTTCTGCTGATATTTAGTTGTCCATCCGGTTCTTTATCTACTTGGTATCCAAGTTTTTCGACCGATTCTAATAACTGCTTATAACAATCATCAAAATCAAATACGATTTCAATCTCTTTATTCTCTGAAACCCTTACCTCAGAAATCAGTTTCACAACCACATCCCTGGTCAGTTCCTTAATATCCTTATATTCGGTAAAATAATTCATCCAGATATGCTTATCATCCTTCTCGTCAAGAATTAAAGCAATTTCTCTCTCAATCTGGCGAATCATTTCTCCTCCCTCTTTTGCCTTTTTCAGATATGCCTCATGAAGTTCAAGATATTCCTCCTTGGTAAGAATTCCGTCCTTCATATCTTCATACAATGAAGTTTTCAGTCTTTTGCACTTCTCAACTTCCTCAAGCTTCTTCTGTTTTCTTGCTTCAAGATTTTTCACGTCAAGCTGCTGGAAGGGAATTTCTCCAATATAATCAAGTATTTCTTCCAGATTCATTACATTTTTGATATGAAGCTTTAGCATTTCAAGCACAGTATCCTCTAATAGCGATACTGATATTGAGTGTTGTGAACACTGCTTTGTCATTTTATGATTAGAGCAGATATAGTAAGCGTATTTCTTACCGCCTGCTGTAGTAATTTTTCTTGTCATTGGTGCACCGCAGTCTGCACATACTGCAATACCGGAAAGGTTATAGACCACATCGGAATCCGGAGAGATTCTCGTATCCATTCCTAACAGTCTTTGAACAATCTCAAAGTCCCTGTCACTTATAATCGGCTCATGGTTTTTCTCAATTCTTATCCAGTCGGCTTCTGGCTTAACAACCTCCTGTTTAACCTTATGATTTGGTGTTGTTCTTTTGCCCTGAACAAGATTTCCAATGTAAATCTCATTTTCAAGAATCCTGCGGACTGTGACTGAACTCCATACCGACTTATCATTCTGTAAAAATCCGGTCTGATAACCGCTCCCTGTACTCTGCTTATATTCCATAGGTGCAAGTACACCCTCATCATTCAACTGCGTTGCTATTGTCTCCTGACTCATTCCGTGAAGCTTCAGCCGGAAGATTTCTTTCACAACACCTGCTGCATAAGTATCAATAACCAGCTTGTGCTTGTCATCTTCCGATTTTTCATATCCATAGGGAACAAATGCACCTATATATTCACCATTTTTTCTCTTTACATCCAGATGGCTTCGTATCTTTATACTGATATCCCTGCAATATGCATCGTTTATCAGGTTTTTAAACGGAATAATAATCTCATCACCCTGTGACTTTCCAGTCACACTATCATAGTTATCATTGATTGCGATAAACCTTACACCAAGAGCCGGAAATAATCTTTCGATGTATCGACCTGAATCAATATACTCACGTCCAAAACGTGAAAGATCCTTTACCACCACACAATCAATTACTCCTCGCTTAATATCTTCCATCATCGTCTGAAAAGACGGACGGTCAAAATTAGAGCCGGAATAACCATCATCCACATATTCTTTAACTATTCTAATGTCTTTTTTGTCTGCAAGGAAATTTCGGATGAAATCCTTTTGATTTGAAATACTATTACTCTCAGCTTTTGCGCTGGTAGAAACATCGCCATCCTCCTTAGATAATCTCACGTAGATGGCTGCATGATAGATTTTTGAGATTTGTTTACTCATATCGCAACACTCCTTTAAATATTCTACGTCAGATGTACCCAACTAAAATATCAAAGGAAGTTATGCCATATTCATTTAGTCCTTGAACATATCATAGCACAACTCCCTTTCATTTTCCATATGATTCTGAAAAAAGATTCTAAACTGTAAGCAACATATTTTTGAAAGCTTCTTCTATGGAAACTCCATTATTGGCAAAGCTTACTTTAACTTTCATCTTCCCTACTCTCATCATATAGGGATTTCCGACTTTTCTTATAAACTTCTGCTGTCTCTTTTCAATCGTATCATTCAGATCAGCATGATAAGATGCCATATCGGGCATTTCATTAATCGTAACATCACTAAAATCAGTATCAAGCAATGCTCTGTATTCATCTACTGTCATTAAATCCATTCTCCTTTCAGTAAAAATGCCACCCATAGAATACAGGTGGCTATGTAACCCGGAGCAAATGCCCCGGTAATATTTAATTGTACTTTTCATATGCCCCAATCTGGATTTTTACACATTCAGTAATCTTATCAAGTAGTTCCATATCTGAAATTGCAGCAACTACCCTCTCAATCTGAACATTTACATCAATGGATACAATCTGCTCGCATAATGCCATACTGTCAAATACCTCAAAATCTGTGTCGATAACATTTACCTTTGCAGCCGGTATTAGACAGTGGGTTGGCAGATATTTCTTTTTCCATGTTTTTGTGGACATGGCTACTGCTGTGACAACCGGTGAATACTGATTTGCCTTGTTATTTGAGATAATAATATAAGGTCTTGTATACTTCTGTATGCTCCCTTTACTTACTGATTCCAGATTTGCAATAACAATATCGCCCCTGTTCAGTTTCATCTATGTCATTCCTCCTGTTCCCTGATATACTCTTCTGCCTCATCCTCTGTCGGACAGGCAACAATCCGTTTCCCATGTTCATCAATCACTACTGTTTCGCCCGGAAATGTAATCAGTTTTAATTTTCTATTTTCTTCTGTCATATCATTCAAAAGAAATGAGAGCAGGTTCATAGCCCCTGCTCTCTGCATTAATACTGATTCCATGTTCCGCTGCAAGTGTCATTACAGCTTTAATCTCATTAAGTTCCATTGAAATGTCTACCACATCTCTTACCAGCACACAGATAATGGCATCTCTTTCAATATAATATCTTAATCGTTCAACCGCTTTTTTATCTGTATTAAAAATTGTCTCAACAACTTCCATGCCGGACTTTTTTGCATATGCCTCGATACGGTCAGCTGTATCATTTGCATTATTTCTTACAAATATCAGACACTGCTTTTCCTTGGAATCCTGCATATTTCCTCCTATCTGCAAGCTCTGATGTTATGATAGAACTTTGATACCGTATCAAGCACCAGCCTTCTTACATCACTTTCCTGAACAGGCTCTTTGTACATCATCTCATAACACTCTTCAAGTTCTCCATTAATATCCTCCACATAGATATCATATTCGCTGAGTTTTCCAAGTGTATCAATGACGGTCTCATCTGTTGCACCAATCATATCCTTTGAAAGTGTTATGATTGTATTAACATCTTCCTCCATATTTAAACCGATAAACGCATATTTCATCGGAAATGAAACTCCTTCTGTAGAAGCAGGCTCTGAAAGCATAGCTACAATTTCATAGCCATTATCCTTACAATACTTTTCAAGCAACTCCGGCACAAAATGATCTGTAGCCTCTAATCCTGTTTTTGCATAATATATAATTGCTCTTTCCATCTTAAAATCTCCTTATAAACAATATTTGATTTGATACTGTGCGCACTTTATCTCCTCACATAAGCTGACTTATCAGTACCCTCCACACCATCACACCTAAACATTTCTTTTCTGTCAGTGACCATAAATCAGTTTGTGTGGGAAGATAAAATACTATCTTCCCGGTTTCTTAACCATCCC
>ERZ827186.1638-NODE-1638-length-17634-cov-3.521247_pt1 | contig 17634 bp, 8 predicted proteins | sample MGYA00519918_ERZ827186 | MGnify/ENA primary metagenome ERZ827186 (study PRJEB31778, sample SAMEA3449275) | human gut metagenome | biome: human gut; feature: human-associated habitat; material: faeces | place: United Kingdom | collected 2010/2012 ...
TGGCATAAGGCCATACGTATGTGTGAGGAGCGAGTTTGTTCAGTCCCACCGCATATTGGCTTTGCCATTCGGGCAACGGTTGTTGTTGCGCTAACATGAAAGTTGTGGCAGCCAGTACTGCTGATAAGATTAAAAACGTTCGTTTCTTCAGGTTATTCATGGTTAAGTACTCATTATTAATTTAGTTCATACTATTTCTTAAAGCTATTATTTTAAGGCACGGATTACACAGATTTCACAGCTTCAGTACTATGATTACGCAAAGCAACAGTGTTAATCCGTGTAATCCATGCCTCAAATAACCAATATTGATTATTCAATCATTATTTCATCAAAATAAACTCTCGCCTCTTGTCCCGGACGTACATGGTCGGCAGGACATTCTCCCGCCCCTTCTGCCGTTACACGGACATATCTTGCTTCCGTTCCTTTCATATCCATGGAGAAATCTTCGATAAAGGTTCCTTCACGGAATATATCCCGGAAAGTAAAATTCAGACCTGCTACCTCACGATAGGTTTCGTTATCATCTGAAACTGCGATACGGATTGATTTCGGTTTATGTACCGCCATGCCGTAATTAGTGATACAACCTATAGTAAAAACATTCAATTTTTCTTTTTGCAGCAAATCTATCGTAAAAGATATGTGGTCGCTCTTCTCCCAACAACACCATTCAAAGTCTGTATACTTCAAGCTACCACGTAATCCGTTCGTCATGAGTTTCTCATTCGGTTTATTTCCGAGGATAGGTTTGCCGGTCGCTTTGTTCCAGACAATAGGTAATACAAGCGTCTGCCCCATCTGCTCACCTTGTGCAAAGGTAGCACTCTTAATGGTTTGAGTCGCCGTTACCGTTAATGAATCGGTATATAAAGATGAACTAGCCGTCGGCTCGCTACCATCTACTGTATAACGGATTTCCACATCAGGACGAATACACTCCAACTTCACTTGCAACACACCATTTTCGGGAGTCACTTTATGCTGGATATTATACATGGAACGAGCATAAACAATTCCCTTCTCTGCAAGATGCTCATTATACCTGTCCATTCCTTTCAGGAACAAAGCCCAGTCTTTTTTATCCGGTTGTGTCCAAGCTACTTCGGCTAACGCGGCTAAACGAGGAAATAAAAGATAGTCCACATCTTCCGGTTTATTACAGAATTCTGTCCACATACAAGCCTGTACACCCATCAATAACGAAGCATATTCCGGTTTCCAATCCTTTTGTACCGGCTCGTAGTCATACACGTCTTTCAGGGTATTATTCCCGAAATATGTCAACGGTTCAAACCACTGCGGTCCCTGATAACGAATCAGATACATGATGCGTGCCGGAGTCATAATAAAACGATGTCCTTTCTCTGCCGCCTTCAATGCAGCCTGTCCAAACCCTTGCCAACCAAGAATAATAGACTCTTCCGGCAGAAAACTGCTATTGGTCAGTTCATCCCAACCGATCACCTCTCTGCCTTTGCTACGTACATAGTCACTTATCCGCTTCATGAAATATCCTTGCAGGTCCTCTTCATCAGCCAGATTTTCTTTTTTCATCCGTGCCTGACACAGCGGGCATTTCTCCCAATAAGTTTTACGGGCTTCATCGCCACCGATATGGATATATCGGGAAGGGAACAATTCCAGAATCTCATCCATCACATCCTGAAGAAAGGCATAGACACTGTCATTTCCGGCACAATAGATGATCTCGGAATTTCGTCCTCCCAAACCGGGGAGCACTCCGATATATTCCTTCACCACCGGACAAGCTAAATGAGGATAAGCTGCCAATGCCGAATTGCTGTGTGCCGGCATATCGATTTCCGGTACCACTTCAATCTGACGTTCAGCCGCATAAGCCACCATTTCCCTTATTTCTTCCTGTGTGTAGAAGCCTCCTACCGGAGTGGGTTCTCCGGGTTCCGGATTCCGCCGGGCAGGAAAAGGCAGGTCCGTACGATCCACTCTCCATGCACCTACTTCCGTTAAACGGGGATATTTCTTGATTTCCACACGCCAGCCGTTATCATCTGTCAGATGAAAGTGAAGCGTGTTTATTTTGAGCATTGCCATACAATCGATAATGCGCAATACATTCTCCTTGGGAATAAAGAAGCGTGACGCATCCAGCAATAACGCACGGTAACCAAAACGCGGTTCGTCCTGAATACTCACTGCCGGAATACTCCATTTTACTTTTTTATCCGACACTTCCTCCTTTTCGATGGATGCCGGAAGCAACTGGCGAATGGTCTGCAAAGCATAAAAGAATCCTTTTGCATCCGACGCTTCGATAATGATTTCTTTCGGAGACACTTGCAGCGTATATGCCTCACTTTTCAAGGTTGCATCCGTCTGGAAACGAACATTTCCCTTTTCCGCATCGCCTACCGTCAACTTCGGAGTAAAGCCTGCCGCACGGGTAAACAAAGCTATAAAGCTGCGTGCCACTTCCGCCTGCTCCTCGTTCTCTACGGCAAATACCGTTTTACCGGAGAAAAGGTAGTTCCCGCTGCCCGGCACTATTTGCGCCGGGCGTGGAACCAAGGGTATGTCATGTGTCAAGTTAGTATCGCTACATCCGGCTACTATCGAAGATAGAAAGCCTATCAGTAATATTAAAATCGTTCTTGTCATTGTATTATTCGGGGGTTATTCCTTGTCCCTTTCCGGAGAAAAGCGGACGGGATCATTATATTGTTCCTGTAGTTTCAGCAATTCGTCTTTCAGTTCCTTTACTACCGGTTCATACTCAGCCTCACCGTAGAGGTTGTGCATTTCCGACGGGTCTGCCTGCATATCATACAGTTCCCACCAGTTGATATCATTATAGAAATGAATCAGTTTATAGCGTTCCGTACGTACGCCATAGTGACGTTTCACCATGTGTTCGGCAGGATATTCATAGAAGTGGTAATACAGAGACTTTCTCCAGTCCTTCGGATGCTCACCTTTCAACAGAGGCAGCAGTGATACTCCGTGGATATCTGCGGGAATTTCCGCTCCTGCCAGTTCAAGGAAAGTAGGTGCATAGTCGATGTTCTGTACCATTTCGGTGATATCTCCCCTGCGGTCGAAACCTTTCGGCAGACGCATGATAAGTGGTGTGCGCATAGATTCTTCATACATGAAACGCTTGTCGAACCAACCGTGTTCGCCCATGTAGAAACCCTGATCGGAAGTATAAACTACCAGTGTATTGTCCAGCAACCCTTTTTCCTTCAGATAGTCGAGCACACGTCCTACGTTATCATCAAGAGACTTCACGGTTTTCATGTAGTCGCGCATATAACGCTGGAACTTCCAGTTGGCCAGTTCTTTTCCTGTCAGATTCTGTTTGTAGAAATCATCGATAATCGGAGCATAGAACTTGTCCCATGCGGCACGCTGTCCTTCGTCCATGCGTCCGAGGAATCTTTCATAAAGTGATCTCAGGCGTGATTTCTCATTCGGACGAAGCATCTTCAGGTCGTAAATCATATCCATGTCCTTCACGATACTCATTTCCTGAGCAGCCGCAGCAGGGCGACCTTCATAGTCGTCAAAGAAATTATCCGGCAACGGGAATGTCTTGTCCTCGTAGAGAGCAAGGTTACATGTATCCGCCATCCAGTTACGGTGAATCGCCTTGTGATGAATCAGCAGGCAGAACGGTTTCTCCGGATCTCGCTTGTTTTCCATCCAGTCGATAGCATCATCGGTAATCAGATTCGTGATATATCCGTGTTTCTGGATGGTATCATTATCTTGTGTAATAAAGGCAGGATTATAGTAATCCCCCTGTCCGGGTACTATCTGCCAGTAATTAAATCCGGATGGCAAACTTTCCAGATGCCATTTGCCGACCAGCGCAGTCTGATAACCTACCTTTTGCAGCAGCTTCGGGAATGTCTGTTGAGAACTGTCGAATACGCAAGTCGTATTATCGTAGAATTTATTGGCACAGCTATGCTTACCCGTAATCATACAGGCACGGCTGGGACCGCTTAATGAATTGGCAACGAAGCTTTGAGTAAAACGTACACCATCCGCCGCAATGCGGTCAAGATTCGGAGTTTCCATGTAGCGGGTGTCATAGCAGCTCATCATCTGGGCTGTATGGTCGTCTGTCATAATATAGACGATGTTCAGCGGCTTTTGTTCTGTCGTTTTCTGCTTGTTTGTACAAGATGCAAGGGAGGCAACGGCGGCTACTCCTGCCAAAGAATAGAACAAGTTTGATTGCAGGTTTTCCATAATGATTAATTTATTTTAGATTACATGGCAAAGATAGGGAAGATATGTAAAAAGTATGTCTACAAATAGCTAATGTATTTACAATATTCTCTATTTCCACCCGAATTAGCAGTAAATGCCGGAAGTAAATCGCTGTTGCACGATGGCCTTCCGGCATTGAACTTATTTCATACTATTGAAAACGGTTCGTCAATATGACAGATTAATAGAACTGGTAGAACTTACCAGGAATTGAGACTTTATAGTCTCTATTCACAAGTTCATTCGCTTCCCGTTTATAGTTATCATTTACATAGAAACGAATCCAGTCTATTATCATTCTTGGTCCTTCTGTTGCATAATTTGCAGGATTAATTGACTTCAGTTCAGTATCCCAACCTGCCGGAAGTTCAGAAGAAACACTATTACCTTCTCCGAACAAGTCCATTCGCATTACTAAATAAAGACCTTTCGCTCCAACTGATGTTCCCGTAGAAGCTTTGGTAAAAGGCCATGAATCCAACATATCCCTTGTGACTTCCAAGGTTGTAGAACCATTAATACCTAACTTTATTGTATTTTCATCGACTAGTTCGACCCAATAAATATTATAATCTTCTACTTTAGGAATAGCAGATACTACGCTCTTCGCATCACTGACAACCTCTCCCCTCACCGATTGGGTGATTGCAGAGCCGGAAACATTCTTAAGTATACAGATTGATTGCTTAGCTTCTTTACATGTAGTAGCAGTTGCTGGATTCTTCACCTCTATCATCGGTACAAATCCTGTTCTATTACCTCCTAAACGAACTTTCATTTCAATACGCATACCCGGATATATACGTGTAACATTTTGTGCCCACATCTGCCCTAAAGACTTACAGCAATGTATTCCTGCTGTTCCATAATTAGTACCTTCTACACCTACACAAATATTCAATTCACCTTCATCAGTAACTTTTGCGTATTTGGTCCAATCAATCTTTAAAACATTTCCTCTATTGGCATCCGTTGCATTACCTAATTTTTGATAATCTCCCGATGTTGAATTTTTATGGAACTCAATAGCATAATCAAACTTCCACTGACTGCCCAATTCGGCATTCGGATGTGCTGTTCCTTCGTCCATCTTAGCTGTTTCTTTACCCGTAAACCAGTCATCATCATAAGAAACAAACATGATGTTCGGATTCTCATATACAGTAGTCATATCATACAAATCAGGATCAGCCATTGATTCCAGGTCTGTCATGGTAATAGTCAATGCAGGAGCAGTCATCGGATTGGAAGAAGAATTACTTTTCAGATTCAATACCAACTGCAAGTCGCCTGTCATTTCATAGTCCTGTTTGATAGTCACAGCAGCACTTTTGACCGAAGTTCTTCCTGCAGGAATAGTTAAAGTAGAAGGTAGATTGTCATACCTGCCCTCTTCCCCTTCCTTCGGAGTAATAGTGACTTCGAGTGGCACAGAACTCGGTTTGTCTACTTTGGCAACCAATACAAACTTACCGCCTTCTGTCACCACATTTTCTGTATTATTTTCCAGAGACATGGATATCCGATAATAATCAGATACCTTGATTCCCTGACTGGAATTAGCCATCTTATAACCACGTGCGAAAGCAACAAACTCCATCGTAGTAGTACCAACTAATCCGGAAGTCTTAACCGGAAAATCCACCTGAATCTGCTTCTCTCCTTTCGGGAAAGTAACAATACTACTAAATGGTTCGAACACATTCGCTACATCTTCCGTTCCGGCTTTTGCCGTAAAGTAAATATCGAAATCTTCGTTAGCTACCACCTCATTACCATCAGCATCTGGTTCCACTTTAATATCTACTTTCAAGTGTTCTCCCATCACAAACGCCTTTTCATTGATGCTCATTGTCAAAGGTACAGCTTCCGGCAGAGGACGATACTTGGTCTCATCCTCACATCCTGTCAAACCGATGGTCAACAAACATACCGGAAGTATTTTATATAATATGTTCTTCATATCTTTATCTATCTAATTATCATAAATGAATCTTGTTCCATTCTCCTATTTCCGTTGCCAGCCCGGATTCTGTTTCAACTCATGATTCAACGATATCTCACTCGGAGGTACCGGCAACAGGTAATCGCGGTTAGCATCAAACTGATAGCCTCTCGGAAGAAGTTCCTTCTGTGGGTCGAGCCAGCCGTCTGTAGTCAGAATCGTTTTCAAGTCCGCTGCGTTTTTAGGATCGAATGCTTTGTACAATACACCGTCTGTACCAAAATAAGCACCGGTTCCACGTTTTCCCTGAATCAGTTTATGAGCTCTCCAACGCATCAAATCATCAAGACGAAAACCTTGCAAAGCTAGTTCTGCACGTCTTTCCCGACGGATTTCCTGCAAATTGGCAGAAATGCTATAACCAAAATCGGTGAAATTAGGATCGATTTCAGACGGGTCTTTGTACGTCACCCCAGCGCGCTCGCGCAATGGTTTTAAAGTTTTTTCCAAAACAGCAGGAGTACATTTTCCCAATTCTTCCGCAGCTTCCGCATAAGCCAGCAGAGCTTCCGCATAACGGATCACCGGAAGAGACGTCTCGCCCTGACCGCTTACATATGTAGTATCGATACTCATACGGATGTGATAACCGGTAGCATTACGTGCGGGACCGCCTTCAGTCAGATAAGGGGGACGAACTATCTGTTTGTTTTCTTCCGAATATTCCTCTACCAGCATCGCTTTCGATTTTGATTCCGGTGAGGTTGACTTAAACTTACAATTTGAATGCATAACCGTCGCCAGCAAACGTCCGTCACGGCCTTTAAAAGTCAAATTGAAATCTTTAAAAATGCCGTCAGCAGGATTGATAGGTGTTCCGTCAGCATTCAAGTAATTATCAACCAACGACTGAGATAAACCTGCCGGTCCGCTGTTATCTACATAACCCGCTCCCAGATTACTGCTCAGATTATGAATCACACCATCTGCTATCGAATATTTCTTCCAAAATACAACCTCTGTCATATCCGACAGGTCTTTCGAGTTGAATACATGCGCATAAGCATCTTCTATATTCACTGCATTCTTATCGGTAGCTTTTGTGTTCAAAGCAAGTCCCATACCAAACAGTTCATCGCCCAGTGTCAGCACCTGTCCCAGTAAGTCTGCCGATTTATCTTCAGCAGCGGCAAAGTCTGTTCCTTTGTGATATTTCTCCCAGGTACCTTCATAAAGGGCCACTCTCATAGCCATAATAATAGCGGCCTCCTTACACACTCTCAAACCTTTATACTGGCTACGCGAGTGAAGTAATCCCTTAGCTGTATTCAGATCGTCAAGAATAAACTGCGCCACTGCGGAACGGTCACGCGGAGGAATCTGCAAACCGCCGACAGTTGCATTGCCGTCCCAGAATCTATCCATCACAGGAATACTTCCAAATCTGGTCAGCAAATAAAAATGCCAGTATGCACGGAAAAAATAAGCCTCACCTTTCATTGAAAGTACATCTTTCGTCTCTTCTGTTTCCGGCACTTTATAGTATTCAAAGAAATAATTCACATTACGCAGGTTCTGATATCCTTTCTGCCATTCCGTAGTACCTCCTCCGTTTTCCTGCAATTCTCCGTTCAGACGTTTGTCATAAACCTCCGCAACGATATTATCACTGTTCTTCTCTTCTCCACGAACTCCCATATCGTAAGTCCCGAAAGAAGGAAGTGCTATATACAAACCGTTGATATAGTTGTTCACGGCACTTGCATTGGAAAGGAATGTCTCACTATTGGGTGTTGTCAAAGGCTCTCTGTCCAGGAAGTCCGAACATGCCGACATCATGAAACTTGCCCCAACCACTAATAATATATATATTTTTTTCATCGTCATTCTCTAATTAAAAGGTGAAATCAAGTCCGAATACGAAGTTACGGTTCATCGGGTATACCATACCGTTACCATTCTGCTTCATAGGAGAAGTCAGACCCGGAGCCGTATTTTGAGCATCACCGCCAGCCGACATATTCACCTGATTCAGTGTTTCCGGATCAAATTGTTTCGGCAGTTTCGTTACGGTGAATAAGTTATCGCAAGTCACATATACTTTCAGATTGCTGATACCAATATGTTTCAGTTGTTTTTTGTTGAAGGTATAAGCAACCGTCAGATTCTTCATACGCATGTAAGCAGCGTTCAACAGATAACGTGTGGTGTTATATCCGGTATTCACCAAAAAGTCTTTGTCATCCTTCCAGCCGGTCAGACGCGGCAAGTATCCATTCGGATTCTCTGTGCTGAAATAATCGAGATGTTCTTTGAAATTGTAGTTGTTTCCACCAAACATATAGTTACTTCCGGAAATCGGAAAATCTCTCTTAGCCACACCTTGCAACAATGTAGATACTTCAAAACCTTTATATCCCAGATTCAAGTTGATACCGAACGAATATTTGGGAGTCGTATTACCAATAATCTGCAAATCTCCGTGATCAGCCAAAGTACCTTTACCACCGTCTACTCTACCATCCCCATTGGAATCGATATATTTTAAGTCACCGCGACGCCAAAGGTCATTCGACTTGAACGCTGTCAGATTTACATTTCTCAGGTAATCATCAATTTCACGGTTCGACAGGAAAAGATCGTCTGCGCGATATCCCCATATTTCACCAATATCCATACCTTCATAATAACCTTTATTGGCAGCCAGACCTGTATGATTATTGTAAATGATACCTTCAGGATTATTATACTTGGTCACGACAGCCTTGTAGTTAAATACATTGAAACCGACTCCATAGCTAAAACCACATTTCAGTTTATCATTCCAACTTACAGAAAGTTCCCAACCACGGTTACGCAAAGTGGCATTGTTCACTTTAGCACGGTCATCCGAAGCAATGCCACTGATGCTTGGGATAGACTCTGCCGGACCAATCATGTCACGTGTCGTACGTTGGTAGAAGTCGGCAGTTAGTGACAAGCGGTTTTTTAATAACATTAAGTCAAAACCTAAGTTGGCATTATCCACTTTCTCCCAGGTGATGTATGGGCTGATCATTTTCGGAGTCTTGGCAATTGTTCCTTTGGACGCCGTGGAAGACGAAATTCCAGGCAGCAGCCAAGCGTTGGTCCCTTGTGCATCCAACGGCATTTGAGCAATGTAATCATATAGACCTGCACCATTCTGATTTCCCAGACGACCATAAGATACACGTACTTTCAACTGAGACACAGGAAGTGCCAATTGCTGGAAATAAGGAGTGCGTGCAATATCATAACCGGCAGAGAATGACGGGAAGAATCCCCAACGGTGGCCTGGAGCAAAACGGGAAGAACCATCATAACGTCCGCTGAACTCCAGAAAATAAATATTATTGTAGTTCCAGTTCAGACGAGTATAGAATCCCATCGTAGCCCAGTGTGAACGGGCTTCACCTGCTATCACATTTCCGCTGGCATTATCAAATGAATAAATATCGTTACTCAACATACCGTCTTTATACATATATTCTTCCGAATACTCCTGCAATTCCATCTGGTAACCCGCCATTGCCTTAAAGAAATGATCTCCCCACTGGTGAGTATAAGAACTTGACAGATTAGGCGACAGATAATAATTAAACATGCTACCACGTGTGTAAGAGCCGAAATACATGTTTTTCCAGCTAATGCCCGGATAAGCAAATCCTTGTCGCTGATTAGTAGCATCGCCCGGTTTGAAAGTGCCTGCAGGAGTTTCGTACTTCTGGTCATCTTTCATTTTCAGGTTATTATTTTCAACATCAAAACGTATTTTCATTTCTCCGGTGATATCCCAACCTTCCAAAGGAGTTACGGTAGCCGAAAACGACAAGGCATCCGAAATACGGTTTCTCTGATAATTGGAATTTTTCAGATACAACATTTCATTCCAGCTAGGTATATTATATTCTGATTCAACTGGTAGTTCAGTCACCTGAGTCGGACGGTGGCTACCGATCTTATTATACAGAATCATCTGATTAGCCATTGGGCGTTTGATCATCTGCAAAGTAATATTGTTATTCAGGTTGAAGCGCAGCCAGTCACTTGTCTTAAACTGTAACTTGGTATTCAGGTTATATTTACTCAGATCATCCTGTACCTTATCCAGCAAACCTTCCTGATAGGTATATCCCATACCAATATAATAGTTTACTTTATCAGAACCTCCCTGCACGCTCAAATTGTGAGAATGGCGGACAGATTTGTCTTTGAAATAATATTCAAACCAGTCTGTATTACCGTATTGATTATAATAAGCACCTGCCCAGTCATCACCGGTGGTATTCGCTTCAATCCCCGGGAACTCAGCCGAATAAGGATTCTGCATAAATCCCTTAATCTTCTCAATTGTCTTATCCGAAATCTTTTGCAAACCGGATGAAGCTCCTCCATTATCATACTGTTGGTTATTATACGCAGCGTATTCCAACGCATTCATCATTTTAGGCATATTGATAGGTGCACTGAAACCTACCGTGCCACGATAAGTAACACTGGCTCTTTCTTTTTTACCGCTCTTCGTTGTTACTAGAACCACACCATAAGCAGCACGCGCACCATATACAGCAGAAGCAGAAGCATCTTTCAGTACACTGATACTGGCAATATCGGCCGGGTTCACATTCTGCATGCTCTGCTCCACTCCATCCACCAATACATAAGGCTCGCCACCGTTAATAGAACCGATACCGCGAATACTGAATTTAATATCGGCACCGATTTCACCACCGACACCACCGCCTACTGCATCCGAAGCAAAGTTCAAACCGGCTATATTACCTTGCAAAGCACTGGTAACATCCGTCACAGGACGATTCACAATCGCGTCATCTTTCAATGTAGCGACAGCTGCCGTAATGGTATTTCTTTTTTGTGTATCCATACCTACCACCACAACTTCATCCAGCACCTTAGCATCTTCCTTCATCACCAGTCTGTTACCTTCCTGTTTAGTGACTTTTACCTGCAATGGGGCATATCCCACATATGTAACAGAAAGAGTGCTTCCTACTTTTCCTTGAATAGAGAAATTACCGTCAATATCTGTAATCGTTCCTCCGGTTACACCTTTTACCATGACTGTAGCACCGATAATAGGTTCTCCCATTTCGTCTACCACCTGTCCCTTTATCAATTTTTGTTGTGCCAACGCACCCAGAGGAAATAATAACAGGAGCATCAGAAACAGAACAAAGCGTTCTTGTTTTCTCACGAACTTCTTTTTTTCCATAATATTATATTTACTAATTAAGATTCTATTTTATTCTACAGTAGGATTGGCATAGTAATCAAGCTCTTCTTTCACTGCTTTCAACAAAGACATCTCATGCGTCACGTCTACGTCTGTAGCCAAGTCCCAGCTCATGATTCCTCCAAAACCATTCTCGCACACATATTGTGTCTTCTGGCGAATCGTATTCTGGCTGTTGAGCGTATAGTTCTTTCCTTCATAACTCCATGTGTCCGCAGAAGTATTAGTCAGGTTACCCTTACCGACAAGATCAAAATAAGCAGCCTGCTCGCCGGCAGTACCCGTAGTCCCGTAAAAAGGTACTCCCATGACCAGTTTATCCTGAGGTATTCCATAATCGACTGCAGCTTTACCATCCGATTTGAAACGTTCCATAGAGAAAAGTTCTACTGAAGGTCCATAGCATTGCAACGAGATAAAATCGACTGCTGCAATAGCTTCCGCACTTATTTTGTAAGAAACAGGATGTAGGGATACGGTCAAAAATACATCTTTCCCCAATACTTCACGCAATTGCACGATGGCTTTACTGTAATTGGCTAAATCAGTACCTGAATAAGCCCATTCAAAGTCGAGGTCCGCACCATCCAGATTATATTGCTCGATCACCTTCTTTACGTTATTGGCAAAGTTAGTACGGGCAGTTGCGTTGCCGACCATTTTCAACCATTCGCCGCCAGCAATACCCAAACGTATCTTCCGGTCACCTGCCTGTCCATTCAAGGCAGTACGAATCTGCTCCAGACGAATAGCCCATGTATGCGAGTCCTTACCAGGTTTTGCAGCGTCATCATATTTCCAGTAAGCAAGTGTTTTCGTGTTATTCCAATTATCAAAAGAGATGGGATTTCTTCCTAATGTACCCATCAGCAGACTGTTCACAAATGTTTCATCCAGATAACCTTTTAGGTTCTCTCCCATCACAAAGTCAGCACGGGTATTAGGAACCGAAGCAGGCAGAGAGCCTGTAAAGTCAGTGGCAGTATTGTTCGTGTCTATATATAACTTGGCAGCGCCACCATCATAAGTCACCGCTACATAATGCCATGCTCCTGATTTCAATGCGCTATTCGTCACTGTGGCCGTAGCACTTCCGACAGTCAGTTTCAAATTACCTTCCGTTGCTCCCAACTGGAAAGCGATGACAACAGAACCGCCGTCTACCTTTTTAAACAAGCAAGCTCCGTCCACCCACTCGCTGACATATATATAAGTACCGAATGTGAATTTCTTGAATGCTCCGTCCGGTGAATGCAACAGACCGTCGCCGGCGTTCATCTTGCCGGTACCATCCAATTTGAGTACTCCGTTGCGTCCATTATAAGAAGCAGCATACGTTGCTGCCCCTGTAAGTGTTGCATCATTCACGGGTAAGTCAAAAGTCAAATCACCATCAGCATAAGGACGTGCCGTCAGATAAATCAAATCGTTGCAAGCACCCATACTTGCTCCCGAAATTCGATTCGTTTCAAAAAAATCACCACGGATATAAGAACAGTTGATAAATGTTTTATCTGTAGGATCAGGATCATCGGGTTCTTCTGTTTCGCCCGGTTTTCCCGTAACTGAACCTTCGGGAGGAGTACCGGTAGGAACATCTACCCATTTTGTGTCTTTGCAAGCTGTCAACATTCCAAAAAGGAAGAGACAAAGAAATAGGAATTTGCTTCTCATAAGTTTATTAATTAAGATTACCTTTTATATAAGTAGCGAAGTCTTTCCTGACATTCACTGCCACAAATTTAGGTTATATCTAAGATTTAAGATGTTCGATTTTGGCTATGATTCTTCCAAAAATGTCTAAAATAGTCCATTTTATCGCATTTTTCGAGGTCAACAGACATTATCAGACAACTTTCGAGACAAAAAAAGAAAGGCGGCAATATCCGTTTCCGAATATCTCCGCCTTTCATTAACTCTAATTACCCGAATATACTCATGATACTATATTCTCTCTTAAAAACTCTTCCGCCCGTGCCAACGTCTCCGGCTTGCCGATATCAATCAGTTCCAACTTTTCCGTAAGATAACCGCAATAATCCGTTTGCCCGCAGGTAGCCAGATAAAAGTCCATAATAGAGAACTTGCCTTCCCAGCACGGCACTTCCATCAACTGGAAGACAGCAGGCGAAAAAACATGGATACCGCTAAAGGCATACTCTCTATACAGCGACTCATCATATAGGAAACCTTCGGGCCTCACCTGTCCCGTATCTTTGTTGATCCATCCGCGCAATCTTCGTTCCACATCAAAAAGCAGATAACGGGAAGTTTTACGGCGACTGGCGAGCAAGGTAGCTACACTTCCGTTCCGCAAATGAAAGTCATACAGTTCTTTCAGATTCATATCCGAAAGAATATCCACATTATGCACAAGGAAGGGTTCATCGGAATTTTCAAAGAATCGACGGGCTTTTCTGATTCCTCCCCCCGTATCGAGCAGCAGGTCCCGTTCGTCGGAAATATGCAACGTCAGTCCGAAATCATTGTTAGCTTTCAGAAAATCAATAATCTGCTCACCGAAATGATGGATATTAATCACTATTTCGGTAAAACCGGAAGCTTTCAGTTTCAAAATCACATGCTCCAGCATCGGACGTCCGGCTACGGGAACAAGGGCTTTGGGCATCGTATCGGTCAGTGGCTTCAGCCGGCTGCCCAACCCGGCTGCAAATATCATTGCTTTCATTACACAGTTGCCTCAAAAGTACGCTCTATATTCTGTTCGCGGTGCACCAGCTCCACTTTCACGCCAAATTTGCGGTTCAGATGCTCTGCCAGATGCTGCGCCGAATAAACCGAACGATGCTGTCCTCCGGTACAGCCGAAGCAAACGGACAAATTACTGAAGCCACGTTCCATATATCGCTTCACCGAAGCATCTACCAACGCATAGACAGAGTCGAGGAAACGGAGAATTTCACCATCTTCTTCGAGAAAACTGATCACCGGTTCGTCCAGTCCCGTGAAAGGTTTGTAGCGTTCGTACTTACCGGGATTGTTCACGGCACGGCAGTCAAAGACATAACCGCCGCCATTACCGGTAGGATCATCGGGAATCCCTTTCTTATAAGCAAAACTCATCACTTTGACGGTAAGCTGCCGTTTCTTGAGATCGTCGGTGAATTGCTTGAGTTCGGTAAGTTCGCGTAGCACATTGCAAAGATACGGGTATTCAGAGTACGCCTCTTTGAGCAAATCACGCAGGTTCTGGATAGCAAAAGGAACACTCTGGATAAAATGAGGTTTCTTCTCAAAATACCCCCTGAAACCGTAAGCTCCGAGCACTTGCAACGTGCGGAAAAGAACAAAATGACGAAGCTGACTATAGAAATAGGGCTCGTCGATAGGCTGATATTTGCGCAGGGCATCGATATACTCCTTCAGCAATTCCTGACGGAGACTATCGGGATACTTCGCCTTTGCCTGCCACAGGAAAGAAGCGACATCATAATAGAACGGCCCTTTTCGTCCGCCCTGAAAGTCGATAAACCACGGCTCACCGTCTTTGATCATCACATTGCGGCTCTGAAAATCGCGGTACATAAAAGTAGCGGAAGAACTGCGCAGCAGCACATCACTCATCTTCTGAAAGTCGTCCTCCAGTTTATCTTCCTGAAATTCCATGCCGGTAGCCTTAAGGAAACAATATTTGAAGTAATTCAAATCCCAAAGGATAGAACGCTGATTGAACTCCGGCTGCGGATAGCAACGGGAAAAGTCGAAGCCGTCGGCTCCGGCAAACTGTATGGCAGGAAGCAAACGGACCGTCTTGCGGAGCAACTCTTTTTCCTCTTCGGAAAATACGCTGGTAGCACGTCCTTTCTCGATTGCATGAAACAAAAGGGTATCTCCCAAATCCTCCTGAAGATAGTAACTCTTATTTTCGGAAACGATATGAACTTCGGGTACAGGCAGGCCGGACTTGCGGAAATGGGCTGCCATATAAAGGAAAGCATCATTCTCCTCGACAGACGTGCCACATACGCCGATCAGGGTTTTCGCACCTGTCAGCCGGAAGTAGCGGCGGTTGGAACCGGAAGATGGTAATTCTGTTATATTCTCTGCGGGAACTCCCGTATATTCCTGATATAGTTTCTGTAGTTCTTCGGTAATCATAGTCGTACATTTTCGAGCAAAGATAAAGATTATAGATAAATTAATATCATCTTTGCTCAAAACTCTATATCATTTTATTCAATATTCATCCGAATGTATTATCTTTGCTTCTGTTTACTCGACCTAATTCAATGAAAGCAAGACTCTATATCGTCCTATGCATCGCATTTATCACACAAATGGCCGGTGTCCTTCCTTTACAGGCGGGGCATTACTATTACAAGCAGATTTCTCTGAAAGAAGGACTACCTTCCACCGTCCGGTGTATCCTTACGGATGAACAGGGATTCGTGTGGATAGGCACCCGCTCCGGTCTGGGACGGTTTGACGGCCACGAACTGAAGAAATACATCCATCACGCAGACGATCCGCATTCGCTGCCTCACGACCTCGTCCTTCAGATTGCAGAAGACGAACAATACAATATCTGGATCTTGACTGATAAAGGGGTGGCACGCTACCAACGGCAAAGTGACGACTTCTACCTGCCAACCGACGAAAAAGGAAAGAACATCACCGCATATTCCACCTGCCCTACCCCAGAGGGGTTATTATTCGGAGCCAAAAACAAAATTTACTTTTACAGCTACCGGGACGGTTCTTTCCGCCTGCTGCAGGAATTCGACCAGACACCGGATTTCAGAAACTTCAATATCACGATACTCAGCCTTTGGGATGAAGAAACTGTACTCTGTTGCAGCCGCTGGCAAGGGCTGCTCCTGCTCAACCTGAAAACCGGAGCATACAGCCGCCCGCCTTTCGACTGCGGAAAGGAGATTATGAGCATGATCATCGACTCGAAGAACCGGATATGGATTGCCCCCTACAATAACGGGCTCTACTGTTTCGACCGGAACGGAAAACAACTGGCATCATACACCACCCGCAACTCCTCGCTGAGCAACAATGTCATACTCAGCCTTGCCGAACGGGAGAACAAACTATGGATCGGAACGGACGGAGGCGGTATCAACATCCTCGAACCGGAAACCGGACAGCTTTCCCTGCTGGAACACATCCCCGGCAGAGACAACTATTCGCTCCCCGCCAACTCCATCCTCAGCCTCTACAACGACCGTAACAACAATATATGGGCAGGAAGTATCCGGAACGGACTGATCAGCATCCGCGAAGTGTCAATGGTGACCTACACGGACGTAGTGCCCGGCAACGACCGTGGACTGAGCAACAACACCATCCTCAGCCTCTATCAGCAGTCCGACGATAAAATATGGATCGGAACAGACGGAGGCGGAGTCAACCTTTTCAATCCTCTCACGGAGAAGTTCACCCATTATCTCTCTACGTGGGAAGACAAAGTGGCATCTATCTGTCAGTTCACTCCCGACAAACTACTGATCTCGCTCTTCTCACAGGGAGTATTCGTCTTCAATCCGTCTACCGGAGAGAAACAACCGTTCACAATCATTGACGACGAAACGACCACCCGCCTCTGCAATCGGGGAAAAGCGGTCAACCTGTATCAAAACAGCCCCGACAACGTGCTGCTGCTCGGCGACCACGTCTATCAATACGACCTGAACAAACGCACTTTCCGGATTGCCACCGAACAGGAGGGACAGGACATTATCGGCGCTCTTCTGCCCATCACCAATCACGAAGACTATACCTATCTCAACGATACGAAACGTATCTACCAACTGGACAAACGGAACAACCGCCTGACGTCTCTGTTCCGTTGCTTCAACGATACGGTCATCAATTCCGTTGCGCGTGACGAATACGGAGACTTCTGGATAGGGAGCAACTACGGACTGATCCACTATAATCCCGCTACCAAAGTACGTACTCCCTTTACCACCACGCTATTCACGGAAGTAACGCTCATCGTGTGCGACCAGCAGGGAAAAGTATGGTTCGGAACGAATGACATGCTTTTCGCATGGCTCATCAAAGAAAAGAAATTCGTACTGTTCGGCGAATCGGATGGTGCCATTCAAAACGAATATCTTTCCAAACCCCGTCTGCTGAGCAGCCACGGAGATGTCTACATGGGCGGCGTCAAAGGACT
>ERZ827186.1656-NODE-1656-length-17479-cov-3.902778_pt1 | contig 17479 bp, 18 predicted proteins | sample MGYA00519918_ERZ827186 | MGnify/ENA primary metagenome ERZ827186 (study PRJEB31778, sample SAMEA3449275) | human gut metagenome | biome: human gut; feature: human-associated habitat; material: faeces | place: United Kingdom | collected 2010/2012 ...
GCCAGCTGGGCAAAGTCCTGCTGGTGGGCGGCAGCACCCGGATGCCCGCTGTGGAGCGGCAGGTCCGGGAGCTGCTGGGCTGTGAGCCCAGCCACACCCTGAATCCCGATGAATGCGTGGCCATGGGTGCCGCCGTGCAGGGCGGCCTGCTGCAGGGCGGCGGAAAGCTGGCCGGTGCCACCGGCGCGGCCGCGCAGGGCCTTGTGGCAGGCATCAACGCCGCCCTCAGACTCAAGGGCGAGGAACCGCTCGTGCTCGACCGTGCAGACGGATACATCGGTACGCTGATCGACGACCTTATCACCAAGGGAACGAACGAGCCTTATCGCATGATGACCTCGCGCTCTGAGTTTCGCCTGCTTTTACGGCAGGACAACGCCGACGAGCGTCTTACGCCCATCGGCAGACGCGTGGGACTTATAGACGACGCCCGTTATGAGGCGTTCTGCGCCAAAAAGGAAGCGATAAATGCCGAAATACGGCGGCTTGAGACGACATATCCGAAAAAAGACGCGCTTGATGCATTTCTTGCAACTCACGAAATGCCGCCCGCGAGCGGCGGCGTTTCGCTTGCCGACCTTTTGCGCCGTCCCGGTGTGGACTATTACGCCGTTGAGGGACTGTCAGACGGCGGCGCGGCGTCCCCTGCGGTGATCCGTACCGTTGAGGCGAATATAAAATATGAAGGCTATATCAAGCGCCAGCTTGCCGAGGTCCGCCGCCGCGAGCGGCTTGAAGAATACCTGCTCCCGCAGGATATCGACTATACCGAGGTCAAGGGGCTGCGCATAGAGGCGATGCAGAAGCTCTCCGCCATGCGTCCGATGACGCTCGGACAGGCGTCGCGGATAAGCGGCGTCAGCCCCGCCGATATTTCGGTGCTGTTGATACGCCTGGGACTGAAGTGACAAGGAAGACCGATATGGATGCTATAAATATCGCAAACACATTCACCGATGAGGAATTTCTGACTGAATTCCGCATTGTCACCGAAAAAAACGGGCTTTCCGGGCTTACCGCGGGCAAAGAGGCGAGCTTTTTGAGTCTCGCGCGTATGATGCTTGAGTTCAACAGCCATACGAACATCACCGCGATAACCGACCTTCCCGGACTTATCCTGTCGCATTTCTGCGATTCGCTGACTGTGGCGGGAATGCTGCCGCAGAAAGCTGCCGTTGCCGATATCGGTTGCGGCGGCGGATTCCCCACTCTGCCGATAGCGATCGCGCGGCCGGACGTTACTGTGACCGCAATAGACAGCACCGCAAAAAAGCTCGCCTTTGTCGGGGACGCGGCGCGCGGATTGGGACTTGGCAATGTTCTTCCGCAGTGTATGCGCGCCGAGGACGGATCGCATTCGGCGATATACCGTGAACAATTTGATGTGGTTACCGCACGCGCGGTATGGGCGCTGCCGGTGCTCGCCGAACTGTGCCTGCCGTATCTGAAGACATCGGGGCTGTTTTGCGCCATGAAAGGTCCGCGCGGAGCGGAAGAGCTTGCCGAGGCAGGAAATGCAATAAAAATACTCGGCGGCACGGTGCTTGAAACGAAAAAAGTCGTGCTTAAGGGCGCGGACGGTCAGGCATCGCTTGAGAGAATGCTTATCCTCGTCAAAAAAAGCTCTCCGACGCCGGACAAATACCCGCGCGCATACGGCAAGATAAAATACAAGCCGCTTTGAGGTCGATAAGCTCTTATATGAATGATTTCTTACGAAACGGTTTCACGTGAAACATCCAAGCCGATGTTTCACGTGAAACCGTTTTCTTCAAAACCGTTTCTTCGAAACCGTTTCTTCGAAACCGTTTTTTCAAAACCGTTCCATAGGAAACCGTTCCATAAGGAACCGTTTCTTCGAAACCGTTCCATAAGAAACCGTATTTGCAGCCAAAACGCAGAGCAATTCCGGCTTTCATTCATGCCGGGCGCGGCGGAAGAATATGAATTTGCACAAACGTCACCCCGGATTAAAAAAAAGTATTGAATGTGGGACGTAATAATGGTATAATGTATGCAGGAAACGTTATGGCGCAGGTGAAAGGAAGTCAGAAGCACATGGGCAAGATCATCGCATTTGCAAACCAAAAGGGCGGAGTGGGAAAAACCACGTCCGCGGTCAATGTCGCCGCATCGCTCGGCGTACTGGGCAAGCGGGTCCTGCTCGTTGACCTCGATCCGCAGGGCAACAGCACGAGCGGTGTGGGGATAATGAAAAAAAGCCTGAAGGTGACGGTCCGCGACCTGTTGCTCAGCGACAGTGCCGACGGAAGCTGTACCGCCGCCGCTTCGGACGCCGCCAAAAAAGCTACGATAGAGACGAAATTCCGTGGTCTCGCGGTCATTCCGGCGACTATCGCGCTTGCAGGCGCGGAATTTGACCTTTTTTCGCTTGAAGAAGGCGAATATGCGCTGAAAAAATCGCTTGCAGCGGTTCGCGACGATTATGATTATATCATAATCGACTGTCCGCCGTCGCTTGGAATGCTGACGGTGAACGCACTTTCCGCCGCGGACGGCGTAGTGATACCAATGCAGTGCGAATTTTATGCGCTTGAAGGGCTTTCACAGCTTATGATAACCATAGGACGAATTCGCCAGCGGTATAACAGACCGCTCGGCGTGACCGGTATTCTTATTACGATGTACAACGGCAGGCTGCTGCTCACATCGCAGGTCATAAGCGAGCTGAAAAAGCATTATTACGAAAAGCTCTTTTCAACGGCTATATCGCGAGGCGTAAGACTTTCGGAGGCTCCGTCGTTCGGCGTTCCGGTCTACTACCATGACAAGAACAGCAAGGGTGCGGCGGAGTATCTTGACGTTGCGCGCGAGTTTGTTGAACGCATTTGACGACGGATTTTATATAATAAAAGGAAAAGGATCACACAAAATGGCACATCGGAATGCACTCGGACGCTCATTTACGTCGATGCTTGAGGATAATCTTATAGAAACGCCGAAGGGAGCCGTGCAGAACATCCCGCTCTCCGACATAGAACCGAACCGCGGGCAGCCGCGCCGCGAGTTTGACGAGGAGGCGCTTGCCTCGCTTGCGGGGTCGATATCACAGCTTGGCGTGCTTCAGCCCATAATCGTGACCGAGCTTGCGGACGGCTCCGGCATGTACCGCATAATCGCGGGCGAGCGCCGCTGGCGCGCCGCGCGCATGGCGGGGCTTTCGGAGATCCCGGCGATAGTATTCAGCGGCGACGAGCTTGGCGCGGCTCAGGTATCGCTGGTGGAAAACATTCAGCGACGCAATCTTTCGGCAGTCGAGGAGGCGCTGGCTTACCGCGGACTTATAGAAAGATTCGGACTGACACAGGATGAGGTGGCGGATAAGGTCGGCAAGAGCCGCCCGGCGGTCACGAACGCACTGCGGCTGCTCGATCTGCCCGACGAGGTGCTCGTTATGGTGTCCGACGGGCGGATATCGATGGGCCATGCGCGGGCGATACTTGGACTTGAGGATAAATCGGATGAATCGCGCGTGTCGCTTGCGGAGAAAATAGCAACGGAGGATCTTTCGGTGCGTGCAACCGAGCGGCTTGTAAAACAGCTGAACGCTCCGAAAAAGGAGAAAAAGCCCGCTCCGGTGCGCGATGAGCAGACTGCCGCCTACTATGCCGAGCTTGAGGCAAGGACGATGAAGCGTCTGGGTCGTCGCGTGCGGATAAACGACGGCGGCGAGGGCAAGCGCAGGCTTGAGCTTGATTACGAAAATGCAGACGATCTTGCGGAGCTTCTTACAAGGCTCTGCGGCGAGGACATCTTTGACTCCTGACATACCGTGCGCATATAATATATATAATATAATAGGAAGAAAATGAAACGTTTTTTTACACTTGCATTGCTTGCGGACGAGAAAATGCCGACGATAGGCGAGCTTATCGATGAGCTTTTTTCGCTGAATCTCGGAGATTACGACAATCTCGGGATAAGCGGATCGACGCTCACCGGGCTTCGCGGCATTATCGTGGCGCTCTTTATAGGCGCCGTCATCGGCGCTATCTCGTCGATGTTCAATAAAAGAGTCCTCGGCGATTTTGTCCGCGCGCTCACATCCGAGGGATGCCGGACGCCGGAGGGCGCAAAAACGATTGCCGAGCTGGGATTCCTCAAAAATACCGCTGTGCGGGCGTCTCTCCGCGCCGGCGGAGTGCTCGGCAGGGTCGTATCCTGTGTCGAGGAGGACGCGTACAACGCGTCTGTTGTCGAAAAACGCGTTGTTTATGAGCTTCGTGCCGCTGAGAGCGGCGAAAAGACCGCGCCGTTCCGCGTGGTCCCATACAAACGCGATATTACGACGGCGCATTTTTACATCCCGGCGGAGAAATGCGACAGCGCGGAGAGGCGCTTCAGAAAAAAAGGAACGAACTGGGCGGTCCTTGTGATCGGCATAATAGCGTCCGTCGTGCTTTTGTGGCTGGTGCTGAGGCTCCTGCCCGAACTTTTGCAGATGCTTGATAACTTTGTCGGCGGCGCAGGCGCCTGACAGCGGCTGAGGCATCCGGCATATGGAGGAATAAAATGGGAAATGAAACGAAACGCGCACCGTCGGGTAGCCGTTCAGGTGGCAGTGCAGGTAGACGCTCGGGCGGTGCGGCGGGCACGAAAAAGAAATATTACCGCCGTCCGCACAGGCTGACTATCGGCGTCAGGATCTTTATTGCGCTGATGTGCGCATTGCTGGCGTTTTTGCTGGCGATAGTCGCCGCATATTACTGCGGCTATCGTTACATCACCGCGCGGCGAGCCGACGGGAGCGTTGTGCGCTATGTCGGCAAAGTGCGCGAGAGCGACGGACGACCGATATCGGGCAGACTGTATTATTCAAACGGCGTGAGCGCGCGCATAAATACCGAAACGGGAATGATAGAATATTCCAACGGAGCGGTGTACCTGGGAGACATGGTGGACTTTTACCGCCAGGGCAAGGGTACTCTTAAGCTCAAAAACGGTGATGAATACACAGGCGAGTTCAATGACGATGTTATCACGGGCTACGGTGTCTACCGCTTTTCGGGCGGCGACGTTTACGAGGGCGATTTTATTGCCGGCGTCAAGGAGGGCAAGGGAAAGTACACCTACGCGGACAGCAGCGTCTATGAGGGCGGATTTTCCGGAGATCTGCGCCACGGCGAGGGAAAAATGGTCTGGAGCGACGGCAGCGTTTACGAGGGCGGATATCTTTTCGGACTCAAGAGCGGTCACGGAAGTTACACATACGCCAACGGCGACACATATGTCGGCGATTTTGAGGACGATATGCGTCAGGGCGAAGGGACGTATGTATGGGCTGAGACCGGCGAAAAGTACGTCGGCGGATTTTTGAAGAACAATATGCACGGTTGGGGCACCTACACGTGGCAGGAGGGACGGCAGTCGTATACCGGATATTTTGAAAACGGAAAGATAGTCGCCGTCAAGCCCGAGGAGAACTGAACCGGAAGGGAGAGTTGCAAATGGAAAATTACAGACGCGGAAGAATAAACGAGGAGACGGTAAGGGTGATGTCCGAGCTTTTGCGGGAGGTTAAGGACCCGCGGGTGTCCGAGGCATTCATCAGCATCACCGCGGCGGACGTAACGCCGGACCTCAAATATGCAAAGATATATTATTCGGTGCTCGGCGGTGAGAAGGACGCGGCGGAGATGAAGCGGATAGCGCAGGGGCTTAAGTCGGCGACCGGCTTTTTGCGCCGCGGAATGGCGGAGAAGATGAATATGCGAATCACGCCGGAGCTTCATTTTGTGGTTGACGGAAGCGCGGCAAACGGCGCGCATATAGCCGATCTCTTGTCAAAGCTGTGAGCGGTATTTAAGGACCGGGATTGCCGGTAAAGTACGGGGGTGTTAAAAAACTCATTTTGAGTTTTTTAACACCCCCGACGACATTGGTCTCGGCGGCTGAACACCGCCGTTTTGCCGCCATTAAACGCTAAAAGAAAAAAACACGGAAACTGCGGGCAAAACCGACCAAGACCGCATCAAAAACGCCGGGCAACAGCCCGGCGTTTTGGGTGCGACCTCAGCCGTTTTTGCGTCTCGGCATGAGCGCGATTATCACAAGTATTATCGCTATCACGACTATGACGCCGATGACCGCGCCGATTATCGAATTCCCGGTCTCGGGCGAGGTATCGGCGGCACTGCTGACTGCCGGAGCCTCCGAGCCTGCGCGGGGGAGCATATCTCCGGAGCCGATGGCTGCCGAGGTCAGCGCCAGCGCACCGAGCGCCAGCGAAAGTATCGCCGCCGATGCCGCAAAAATTATCGCATATCTTGTTTTTCTGTCCATTTTTTTTGATCTGCCTTTCCCGACGCACCCGCGTCGGCTTTTTTCATTCCTATTTTACCCTCGGCTGCGCAGAATTAACCGCGCACTACACAAAAAAACACGGCATTTACGCCTTTCTATTGACTTTTCGCCGATATGAGGATATAATTATACCGAACATCTGCCGCAACTTTGCGGCTCACGACTTCCGAAAGGAATGAATACAGAATGAAATTATTGAAAGGTAAGGATAAAAACGGTAAGTCTGCTCCGGTAGCGGCGAAAACAGCCGCAGCTCCGATAGCGGAAAAGCCCCGGCTTTTGCTTATAATCAACCCCGTATCCGGTAAGCTCAGGGCGCGGGCGTCGATGTTCGATATCATCGGGCAGCTTTCCGCCGCCGGCTTTGAGACCACCGTTGCACTCACCGAGTATCGCGGTCACGCGCGCGAACTGTCGGCGGGCGCGGCGGCTGCGGGGTATGTCCGCATAGTCTGCTGCGGCGGCGACGGAACGCTGAACGAAGTGATATCCGGCGTGATATCGTCCGGCACGGCAATGCCGATAGGCTATATCCCCGCCGGCAGTACGAACGACTTTGCCGCAAGCCTCGGAATTCCCACCGCAGATCTTGCCGCCGCCGCGGCAGCGGCTGCGGGTGACGGCTCCATCACCCTTGATATAGGACGATTCGGCAGCGACCGTTATTTCACCTATATCGCATCCTTCGGCGCGTTCACCGCTGCGTCTTACTCCGCGCCGCAGAATGTAAAAAACAGCATGGGCTACATGGCTTATGTCATAGAGGGCATCAAGGAATTCTTCCGCATAAAGCCGATAAAGGTCAGCTGTGACAGCGGCGAGCAGATATACCGCGGCGATTATGTGTTCGGCGGCGTAACGAATTCCATGTCTGTGGGCGGCATGGTGAAGCTGAAGGGCGATGTGGTGAAGCTGGACGACGGACTTTTTGAGGTGGTGCTGATAAAGCGTCCCAAAAATGTAGATGAGTTCAACCAGATCGTTCAGGCGCTGCTGACGTCAAACCTCAACTGCAAAATGATAGATTTTTTCCGCGCGTCAAGCGTGCGCTTCAAGCTCCCGGCGGACACGCCGTGGACGCTGGACGGCGAGCGTGCCGAATGCGGTGGGAAGGTCGAAATATCAGTGATACACAACGCAATCAAACTTAAAAAATAAAAAAGGAATCAGAATCATGAGCGAAACAAAAAACACTGGCGTCGTGCCGGCAGAGGTCGATAAGAATATGACCGCTGCGGCTGCAGATGCCTCCGGTCTTGTGTGGCGCAACGCGAAGGATGTGCCGTTCGATATTTACGGACTTTACGAGCCGCGCGCCGAGGGCGCGTTCCGCCGTATGCCGGACGAGGCTGCGGCTGCGGTGAACGCAGGCGTAAAGCGCAACGCGCGTCACACGGCGGGCGGCAGAGTGCGCTTCACCACCGATTCGCGCCGCATCGCGCTGCGCGTGAAAATGCCGTATGTCACAAAATACTGCCATATGGCGCTGACAGGCTCCTCGTCCTTCGATATTTACGAGGACACGCCGGTCGGCTCGGCTTATGTCGGCGTTTACAAGCCTGCGGTGAGCATAACCGACGGCTTTGAACAGATATTCACACTCCCCGACAGCCGCGAGCGGTCGCTGACGTTGAACTTCCCGCTTTATTCCCCCGTTTCCGAGCTTGAGATCGGACTTGACGCGGGCGCTTCCCTTTCGGGCGGCAAAAAATACACGGGCACCCGCCTGCCGGTGGTGTATTACGGATCGTCCATCACGCAGGGCGCGTGCGCCTCGCGTCCGGGACTGGCGTATCAGGCTGTAATAAGCCGCCGCCTTGACGTTGACTTTATCAATCTCGGCTTTTCCGGCAACGCCCTCGGCGAGATCCCCATGGTGGAATATATGGCTGCTCTGCCCATGAGCGCATTCGTGTGCGACTACGACCACAACGCGCCCAACGCCGCGCACCTTGCGGCAACTCACTGCCGTATGTACCGCATGATACGCGAAAAAAATCCGGATATTCCCTACATAATGCTCAGCTTCCCGGACTTTGCCCGGCATCCCGAGGCAGAGTCCGAGCAGCGGCGCCGCGTGATAGAAGATACCTTCCGCTATGCCAGAGAGCAGGGCGACAGCCGCGTCTGGTACATTGACGGCGAGGGAATCTACCGCGACATGGAGATAGATGCCTGCACGGTAGATAGCGACCACCCGACAGACCTCGGGTTTATGAAAATGGCGGATGCCGTGGGCAGAATACTGCGCCGCGCCATGCGCCGCAATATATGATGATCGGCGGAGGCAGGACATGTCAGAAGAAGTAAAAAAAGAACAGTATGTTGAGGTAGATAAGAATCTTATCATCGAGACCTCGTTCCCGGAGACGGACGTGCGCTTCCACAGTGTGCGCGAGGAGCCGTTTGAGCTTTACAATTTTTACGATCCGCGCGGACAGAAGCTGTTCCGCCGTCTGCCCGAGGACGTAGCCGAGGCAACGTCAAAGGGCGTGGCGCGGCTCGCGCGCGAGACTGCGGGCGGCAGAGTGCGCTTTTCCACCGATTCGCAGTATATCCTCATCAAGGCGGTGATGCCCGTCGTCGGCAGAAACTCGCACATGACGCTCGCCATGAGCGCAGGCTTTGACCTTTATGAGGATTATCCGAGCGGAGAGTCGCGCTATCACCGCGTGTTCATGCCGCCTTACGATATGGACGGCGGGTATGAGCAGATAATCCGCTTCGGCAGCCGCCACCTGCGCTACTTTACGATGAACTTCCCCATACATTCCGCGGTGTCGGAGCTGTATGTGGGTCTTCAGGAGAACGCCGTGCTCGGCGCTGGGCTGAAGTATCTCAACCGCAAGCCGATAATAATTTACGGCTCGTCTATCGTTCACGGCACTGCGGCAACGCGGCCGGGACTTATATACACCAACATCCTCTCACGCTATCTCAACATGGACGTTGTGAATCTCGGCTTTTCGGGCAACGCAAAGGCAGAGGACGCCGTTATGGACTACATAGCGGCGCAGGATATGCTCCTGTTCGTGCTTGACTACGACCATAACGCGCCCAATCCCGAATATCTGCGTTCAACGCATTACAAGGCGTATGCCAAGGTGCGCGCGGCGCACCCGGAGGATATGCCCATCATCATGGTAACGCGTCCCAACGTGGCTACAAACGGCGCGTCCGCCATGGAGCGCAAGGATGTCGTCATAGACACATACCGTGCGGCGCGCGATGCGGGCGACAGTAATGTTTACTATGTGGACGGCGAGAGCTTCTTCCTCGGTAAATACGAGAACGAATGCACGATGGACGGCGTTCACCCGAACGACCTGGGCTTTACGCTGATGGCTGAGGGCATTGAGTCCGAGATCCGCCGCGCTCTGCGCGTGAGCGGAGTCAGCCTTGACTGAGCCGCGGGACGGCGTGACCTCGGCGGCGCTCGCTTACCTCGGCGACAGCGTGATAGAGGTGCTGGCGCGCGGGCGGCTGGTGCTTGAGGGCATTCCGGATTCCGCACGGCTGAATGTCGCGGCGGCAAAATATGTACGCGCCACCGCGCAAAGCGCGGCGGCAGAGCGGGTGATGCCGCTGCTTTCCGAGCGCGAGGCGGCGGTATACCGCCGCGCGCGCAACATAGGACACACAAACACCCCGCGCTCGGCAAGCCCTGCCGAGTACCGGCGGGCTACCGGGCTTGAGGCGCTTTTCGGCTGGCTGTGGCTCGGCGGGGAGGCGGATCACGCCCGCGCACGCGAGCTTTTTGACATCGCGTACGGCGAGGACGAAGAAAAAGCCGAGAATTGATCGAAAAAGGAGAAAAAATGTCTGAAAATCCCGTAATAGAAATAAAAGTGCGCGACTACGGTACGATGCGCGCCGAGCTTTATCCCAAAAACGCCCCCAAAACGGTGGAGAATTTTCTGGCTCTCGTTGACCGCGGCTTTTTTGACGGACTCATCTTTCACCGCGTTATCAAAAACTTCATGATACAGGGCGGCGGATACGACAGTCAGTTCGAGCCGCGCCGCGCCGACCCGATAAAGGGCGAGTTTGCCGCCAACGGCTGGATGCTCAATACGCAAAAGCACACGCGCGGCACGCTTTCCATGGCGCGCACGTCGGATCCCGATTCCGCCTCGTCCCAGTTCTTTATCATGCACAAGGATGCCCCGCACCTTGACGCGCAGTACGCGGCGTTCGGTCTTGTCACCGAGGGGATTGACGTAGTGGATAAGATCGCCGATGTAAAGACCGGCCGCATGGGATATTTTGCGGACGTGCCGCGCACGCCTGTGGTCATCGAATCGATAAAGAGAGTCTGACCTTCCCGACACACAAAAAACACGAGCGAAAGGAAAAAATGAGATGAACAATCCTGTTGATATCACCCCCGAGAACTCGGCGGCAAATGAGCTTGCCAAGCTCACGCGGCGTGCGCAAAGCGCCCGCATGGACATTATCGTGGTCGTCCTGTTTACAGTCGTCAATATCGCGCTGATGCTTTTCGGCAGCCTGACTTACTTTCTCTTTTCGGTAAGTCTGCCGTATTATCTTTGCTATTTTATGTCGCTTTACACCGGACGTATGCCAAAGGAAATTTACGGGAGCGAGTGGGACGGCTTTCAGTTCCTGCCTGACGGATTTTTCTGGTCGGCTGTCGTTGTTTCCGTAGTGGTACTTGCTATGTACGCCGTCTGCTTTTTTGCCTCGCAGAGCAAGAAAAAGAATGAGGACGGCAGCGTTACCGTAAGCTACAGCATGGGGTGGCTCATAGCCGCACTGGCGCTTTTTACGATCGACACGCTGATATATATCATAATGATGGCGGTGCTGATCGGATTCCAGATGTCGATGCTTATCGACCTGGCGATACACATTTACGTCATTGTGACGCTCGTCATGGGTGTCATTGCGGCATATAAACTGAAAAAGCTCAATGCATGATCCCGCACTGCGGGATATGCGGAGGGCAGATATGAATTTTTACTTATTTCACCGTTGGGGGAAGCTATGGATCGGCACAAACGTCGCCCGAAAATAAAAATAACGCCGGCGCGGGTCATTGCGGCGGGCTTTGCCGCGGCGATACTCATCGGCTCGGGTCTGCTCATGCTTCCCGTAAGCGTGCGCGCCGGAGTCACGCTCAGATATATCGACGCGCTGTATACTTCAACAAGCGCCGTGTGCGTGACCGGACTTATCGCCGTTGACGCCGCGGATACCTTCACCGCGTTCGGTCAGACGGTCATAGCCGTGCTGATACAGATAGGCGGACTCGGCGTTACGTCTGTCGGAGCCGGGATCATCATAGCCACGGGGCGAAGAATGAACCTGCGCGAGAGGAATGTCGTGCGCGAGGCGCTCAATTTTGATTCGGGTAGCGGCGTGCGCCGGCTCGTAAAGAGCATATTTGCGACCACGGTCGTGATAGAGCTTGCCGGGGCTGCGCTCAGCTATCCCGTGTTCGTGCGCGATCACGGCGCGCTGCATGCGGCAGGGATAAGCGTTTTCCATTCGATAGCAGCCTTCAACAACGCGGGCTTTGATATACTCGGCGGCGGGACGAACCTTATCCCGTACCGCGACAGCGTGCTGCTAAACTTTACTACCTGCGCGCTCACCTTTTTCGGTGGCATCGGATTCCTCGTGATACGCGAGGTCGGCGAAAAAAGGTTCAGGTGGAGAAAATTCTCCATGCATACGCGCGTCGTGCTGTCTGTCAGCGCCGTGCTGCTGGCAGCGGGGACCGTCCTGCTTAAAATAAGCGAGGGAGATGCGCTCGGCTGGCTGGACGCTGTGCTTTTCAGCTTTTCGGCGCGTACAGCCGGCTTTTCAACGACACCGCTTTCCGGCTTTTCAAATGCGGGACTGTGCGTGCTGAACGTGCTGATGTTCATTGGGGCATCGCCCGGATCGACCGGAGGCGGCGTTAAAACGAGCACGGTCTTTGCGCTGCTGCTCGGGATAAGGTCTGCCGCCACAAATACGGGCGAGAGCGCGTTCCGGTATTCACTGCCGCGAAGCGTCTTCCGCAAGGCGGCGGTGATAGTGATGATAGGTCTTTCGGTGGTGTTGACGGGAACATTTCTTATCTCGCTCGCCGAGCCGGCGCTCCCGCTGCGCGATGTGCTGACCGAGGTCGTAAGCGCGTTTGCAACGGTGGGACTTTCAACCGGCATCACACCAACGCTCGGTACCGCCGCAAAGCTGATTTCGGTGGCGATAATGTATATGGGCAGACTGGGACCGATGACGATAGTCACGGTATGGTATTTTTCGCTCGGAGAGAGGGTGTCATACCCCGAGGGCGATCTTGTTATAGGCTGAGAGGAGACTGATATGGCAAAAAAGATCCACAAAAAACAGGAGCGGACGATATACGGCATAGTAGGACTCGGCAGATTCGGATACGCGCTGGCGACCGAGCTGGCGGAGTCGGGCGCCGAGCTGATAGTGCTTGACAACGAGGAGGAAAAGGTGCGCGAAATGCGCGAATATACCGAAAACGCGTTCGTGGTCCGCTCGCTCGATAAAAGATCTCTTGCCGAGACGGGGATCGCCAACTGCGATGTTGCCGTTGTATGCATAGGCGAGCAGATGGACGTTTCGATACTCACGACGCTCAACCTCGTCAGCTTCGGCATAAAAAAGGTCATAGCCAAGGCGAAAAGTGCCGAACACGGCGAAATACTTGAAAAGCTCGGAGCCGAGGTGGTATACCCCGAGAGGGATATGGCGCTGAGGCTTGCCACAAGGCTTGAGACGACCAAGGTCCTCGACTATATGCAGCTGAACGAGCAGCTCAATATTTCAAAGCTCGCCGTTCCCGCGGCTATCGTCGGTAAAACGGTCATTGAGGCGAATCTGCGCGGCAGATTCGGCATGAATATAGTCGCGATAGAAAACGGCGGCGACGTCACCGACTTTGTAAAACCCGGCTACACCTTCCGCGCAGACGACGTGCTCATCGTGTCAGGCAAAAAGGACGGTTTGCGCCGCCTCTCGGAGCTTGCGTCAAACTGATACTTAAATATTGAAATAAGGAGAAGAATCATGAGGCTTTCAATGGAAACACTCAACCTCGGGCTTTCCTACGGAATACGTGAGGCGCTCAGAATGATGAAGGAGGCGGGCTTTGACGCCGCCGACCTCACGCTGGATAAGATCAATCCCGACGACGATCTGCTCCACCGTCCGGATATGCGCGAGTTCGCACAGTCGCTGAAGGAATATGCGACTGAGACAGGCATCGGCTTTGCGCAGGCGCACGCACCCTTCAAGGTAGTGTACGGCGACGTGTTCGATACCTCCTGCCCCGCATATGACGATATCGTCCGCGCGCTTGAGCTTTGCGGCATTCTCGGCATCCCGCAGGTGGTGGTCCACGCCATAAAGACCCCGCGCGAGGATATCACCGTCGATTACAAGGAATACAACCGCCGCTATTACCTGTCGCTCCTTCCCTACTGCGAGAAATTCGGCGTGAAGATCGCCGTTGAGAATCTCTTCTGGAAGGATAAGCTGCGCGATTGCTACTACGGCATATTCCCCACGCCGCGTGAGATGACCGAGTTCGTGGATTCTCTCGGCAGCCCGTACTTTGTGGTCTGCTGTGACCTCGGACATGCCGCAATAACCGGACTTGCGCCCGAAATTTACATAAGCGGAATGGAAAACCGCCTGCTCACCTCACTGCACGTTCAGGATACCGATTTCAAGGGCGACCGCCACGTTCTGCCCTACATGGGCAAGCAGGATTGGGACGCCGTCTGCCGCGCGCTTGCCGAAATAGATTACCGCGGCGATTTCTCGTTTGAGATCCTTCATTATATAGATAAATATCCGCCCGAACTGATACCCGCCGCGCTTGAATTTGCGGTAAAGGTAGGGCGCGCGCTCATTGCCCGCGTCGAGGGCTACCGCAAGGCGGTCGCACAGTGAGGCTTTCGGTCGAAACGCGCGAGCCGGCGCTGCGCTACGGCATGCGGCGCGCGCTTGAAATGATAGCGGAGGCGGGCTTTGACGCGGTCGATCTTTCATTTGGTAAGGTCAACCCGAACGACGACCCGCTGCACCGCCCGGACAGAGATGAATTTGCCCTGTCGCTTGCCGCGCACGCGCGCGAACTGGGGATGGGATTCGTTCAGGCGCACGCACCCTTCCGCGTAAAGTACAGCGATAAATTTGACCGCACAACGCCCGCATATGACGATGTTGTGCGCACGCTTGAATTCGCCGCCGCCGCGGGGATCCCGCGCGTGGTCGTTCATGCGCTCAAAACGCCGCCGGACGATCTCTCTCTTGACTACCGCGAGATCAGCCGCCGGTATTACCTGTCGCTCGCACCGTATTGCGAAAAACTCGGCGTTGTGATCGCCGTTGAAAATCTTTTCTACCGTGAGGAACGCACAGGTACGTATTACGGGCTTTTTCCCACGCCGCGCATGATGACGGAGTTCGTCCGGTCGCTGAACCGGTCCGCAGACCGGTCATGCTTCTCGGTCTGCTGCGACCTCGGGCATACTGCGGTCACCGGGCTGGCGCCGGAGCAGTATATACGCGGTATGAGCGCCGATCTGCTCGGCTCGCTGCACGTTCAGGATACCGATTTCCTCGGCGACCGTCACACGCTGCCTTACATGGGCAAGCAGGATTGGGACGCCATCTGCCGCGCGCTGGCGGATATCGGCTACCGTGGGGATTTTTCGTTTGAGCTGCCCAAGTATCTTGCGGCATATCCGGACGAACTGCTGCCTGCGGCGCTTGAATTTGCCGCCGCAACGGGGAGATATCTTATCGAAAAAATAAACCGGATGACCCGGATGGAACAGACGAAGCGGTAAGACACACCCGCCGGAAAAAACGGAAGCCCCGAGACAGCCGCGCATTTGCGCAACTGTCACGGGGTGTTTTATTTTGTTCGGCATGATTATCGTTCGGGGGGATGACGCTGACAGCTCATAGTATCGCATCACAGTGCTTCTTTTGTGTGGGGGGAGGTGTCTGCTGTCTTTCGGGCTTGCAGAACCATGATTGCAAACGTACTCATGTATTTCGGCTCGCAGGAAATACACAATTTTATGATATAATTTTGTTAAAACACCGAATCGACCGTAGTTTTCTGCAACTAATAAGGCGAATGCAGCCGGTAACGGCAGAAAGGAGAAACCTCTATGATCGGGTTTGGCAAGGATTTTGAGAAGCAGTGCGGCGAATATTTGGAATATCTCTATCATCTTGCGGAAAAGCGATATAACGATTGCCCGGACATTGATACCCTGGTACAGGATACGCTTACGGCTTTGATCGTAAAAATCAGCCTTGGTAAGAGCGTAGAATATCCAAAAGGCTTTTTGTCGGCAGTTCTCAAAAACAAATACAATGCGTGGCTTCGCGAAAAGTACAGGGCGGAATACGTAGAATACTCTGACGGTGCGAGCAGCGAGACATACAATGAGATCGGGGAAAAAGAAGAAGCCTTGCGCAGGACCGAAGAATACGAAGCGGTACGCCGCGAGATCGGACGCCTGATCTGTATTTATCGCGAGGTCATAGTGCGTCATTATGTTCACGGACAAACGATAGAACAGATCTCAAAAGAGCTTGGCATCCCGCGCGGAACGGTATTATCCCGCCTTTCCGCAGCCAGAGATCAGATCAAAGAGGGACTTGAAAATATGGAAAAGTATTCGCAGATCAGTTATGAACCAAAAACCGCATCCATTGGTATATGGGGAAACAAAGGGCTTAATGGCGAACCGTTCTCGCTTGTGCGTTCGGATATTGAAGCCAACATCCTGAATCTGGCATATGAAAATCCCGTTTCTGTGCGCGGTATTGCCGATACAATGGGGATGCCCAGTGCATATATTGAACCGATCATTGACCTTTTGGTCAAAGGTGAGCTGATGGGCAGGACTGCGGGAGGGCTTGTCTATACCCGCTGTTTTGTACAAAAATATGAGAATGCCTTTGGCGATATTCCTGCCCAGGAAAAGCTTGCAGATCAATACGCATCTCGTGTGTGGGAGATCGTCTGGAAGCGCATTAAGCCGCTGACAAAGCGTAATGACTTTGCGGAAATGTCCGACAAGCAAAAAGCAACCATGCTTTTGTTTGTTATGGACCGGATGCTACATGACGTTTTGCGCAAGAGCCGTCCGGAGTCGGAGCATACTCCCAAACAGCCCCCCGACCGTCCCGATGCAGGCAGATGGTTGGCAACAGTGACCGTATATGCGCACAATCAAATGCGAGATAATCCATATGATGGCTCCGGTCCCGTATATGTCGGGTACGGCGCCGATAATGACGGCAAATTCGATTGCCAGATGTTCGATTGTCAATCGCTTTTCGGGGATGCACATTGGGCTTACAGTCGGTTTAAATACAAATGTTCGCTGCAAAGCATTTTACGGTTCTATGCATCCTTGCTGCCCTGTGACGTCAAAACCGACAATGAGCTTTTATACGAGCTGATCCCCGAATTTGAAAAGCTATGTATATTAAAGCGCGGCGCGGACGGCGAGATCAGATTGGATATTCCTGCATTGCCGTTCACTGAAGCGACCGAATATTGGAATCCCGCCTGTAAAGAGATCGGAAAGGAGCTTTTCGATTTGTTGTCCGATGATCTGCGCAAGCTTTGGGCAAAGACTAAGAACTCTGTCCCCAAGCACGTGGATGAAGCAAAATATTTCGTTCACGCCGGCGCGATGGGGGCGTATGTGAAGGCACAGCTTCTTGCGATCGTTCATAAAGAGCTGTTGCCTTATCCGGTGATCGTCGGCAAAACACCGCTGATCTACATTGCTTACCGGAAGAGGGAAATGTGAATGAAATTTTGGTGTTAGGCGATTATCAATGTTGCACCGATATTTCTGATTTTCTGAAATCGGATTGCCCGGCGGCTGATCTCGCCCCACAATTCGTGCGGCATCTTCCTTATCGCCCCTGTAACCGCACCATTATAACCATCCGCGCCTTGCCGCCGCTTCACTTGCTTCCCGCCGGTGCATAGAAAAACCACAGGTGTAGCCTGTGGTTTTTCTTTTGCGGTATCACTGCAAAACCGATGCGCACCGCACTTTTTTCAAAATCGAGCCGGGCTGTTTTGTTTTTGGATAGACCTCGCCCTTGGTGAAAACAGGAGCTTGCA
>ERZ827186.1660-NODE-1660-length-17425-cov-3.513241_pt1 | contig 17425 bp, 15 predicted proteins | sample MGYA00519918_ERZ827186 | MGnify/ENA primary metagenome ERZ827186 (study PRJEB31778, sample SAMEA3449275) | human gut metagenome | biome: human gut; feature: human-associated habitat; material: faeces | place: United Kingdom | collected 2010/2012 ...
TGCAAAATTACCAATAAACAGTATCCTGTTTTCAAATGAGTTTTGGCAGTTATGCAACATGAATACCTTAACTATTAAGGATTTACAGAAACTGCAGAAGTATGATGAAGATAAAGAAAAATATCTTTATACAACCAATAATATTGATCTATCTCTTTTCTATAATCATACATATACTTTCCCGGAATTTTTATCAATTTCCCTAAAGAATAGAAAGCTGATTGAAATCTATAATTCGCTGGATCCGTCTATGAGGGTAGATGAAAAACTCCGCCGTATCCGACAGTTATTCCATGAATCCATCCGTATGGACAATTTTCCGGAAGATCTGATTTCCGCTGTAGCAAAAACTCTATCTAAAGAACCTCTGTCTGATTATATCAACAGGCATTCCTACCTTAAAGAAACAGCTAGTATTTCGGATTTTCTTTATCTGGAATCCATTGAGTCTTATAATCCAGGGTTAAAAGAGGTTATTAACGAAATAACTGGCAGAATTGATATTCTGGCTGCATATACGAAAAGTTTTGTGTACATGCTTCTTCCTAAAGGTCCTTTTGGAAGCATACCTTTAACTGCGAGCTCGATAACTCTCTCAGGTTTCTTTGCTAACATTTCTTTTAATGTGGTTTCTCTCATTCCACCTACATAATCGGAGTGATTGTAGTAGATTTTCTGCTCTAATTTCTTACCTGTAACTTTGATCTTGTCAGCGTTTACGATGATTACATAATCACCTGTGTCTACGTGTGGTGTAAACTGTGGTTTATTTTTTCCTCTTAAAACGCTTGCTACTCCGGATGCCAGACGGCCAAGAGTACATCCATCAGCGTCAACTACATACCATTTTCTTTCGATTTTATCTGGATTAGCCATATAAGTCTGCATGGTTTTACCTCCTGTTATTTATCAACGATAGTTTAATTAACCGCGGAATTTCCCGCGAATATAAGTTATTGGAAACGCCGGTGCTAAAAATGCGGAAATGTCCGAAACCGCTGATAAATACTTTCGCCTGGGCTATTTGGCTTAAGCATCTCGCACTACGTCACATTTGGTTATTATATTATAAGGGTTCTGTTCTGTCAATAGGTTTTGTGTCGTTTTTTCAACTTTTTTCGTTACTCCCCCGTTTTTTGTTTTTCATCAAAAAAACTGTTGATCAGTTATCCCACCGGCAATTATCGAAACGGATGATTTTCTCCTCCTGACTATCAATCAAAAAATTCAATCCCCATCAGTGTCAGTCCCTGTGCCGGAGCAGTCGGGCCTGCCATTTCGCGGTTGCAGGCTTCCAGAATTGTCTTTACTCTCTCAGGCGGATACTGTCCGTTTCCTACTTCAATCAGAGTTCCGGAGATGATTCGTACCATGTTGTAGAGGAATCCTGTTCCTGTTACACGTATGGTTACGATATCTCCGTCACGCCATACATCAATTCCTGTCACTGTACGGATAGTTGTTTTTACCTGCGCTTTTGCACCGCAGAAAGAAGCAAAATCATGCTGTCCGATCAGGTATGAGGTTGCTGCTTTCATCTTATCTACATCCAGTTTGTAGTGGTAGAAATAGGTGTATAAGCGCTCTGTCGGAACCGGGAATTTGCGATTCAGGATGCGGTATTCGTATGTTTTCTCGCTGTCGCAGTAACGGGGATGGAAATCCGGTTCTACTTCTTCTGAGAGCTGAATGCGGATATCTTCCGGAAGACGCTGGTTCAGTGCATAGGAAATCTTTTCTCCGGGAATGCGTGTGTTGGTGTCAAATACTGCCACATTTCCCATGGCATGAACCCCTGCGTCTGTACGGCTTGCACCGATCGTTTCTATCTTCTCGCCAAGAAGCTCGGACAGTGTTTCATTTAAAACCCCCTGCACAGTAATCCCGTTTGGCTGTGTCTGCCAGCCGCAATAGTTTGTGCCGTCATATGCAACTACAAGACCAATTCTTTTCATCTGTTTTCCTCCATAAAAATTGAAAACTTTTGTTATAACAAAATAAACAATATGCTGTAATCCTTTCCTACCGGATTACAGCATATAAAATATCTTTATAAATTATATCAGTACTTTCTCAGATTCCCACAATTCTGAAAACAATGGCGATTCCCAGATAAGCCCACATCACCACATAGGAAATGTAGTCTCTGGACTCATAACGCAATGGCTTCATCTGGGTTCTGTTATCCCCTCCATGATAGCACCTTGCTTCCATGGCCATGGCCAGATCATTTGCTCTTCTGAACGCAGAAATAAACAGCGGAACCAGAAGCGGAATCATATTTTTTGCCTTCTGAATTATATTTCCGGTTTCAAAATCTGCGCCACGTGCAATCTGTGCTTTCATGATCTTATCGGTTTCCTCCATAAGGATTGGGATAAAACGCAGCGCAATAGACATCATCATGGCAATCTCGTGGATTGGCACATGAAGTTTATTTAACGGCCTGAGAAGTCGTTCCAGACCATCTGTAAGTTGATTGGGTGTGGTAGTCAGCGTCATAAGAGAAGAACCGATCACCAGATACGTCAGGCGGATGGCCATTCTTCCGGCCAGCTTCAGGCCCTCCTCTGTCACATGCAGGATTCCCCACTGCCAGAGAACCTTTCCGGGTGTCAGAAATATATTAAATACCACTGTGATCATAAGAAGCATCACGATTGCCTTCAGTCCCTTGAACATAAATTTCACAGGAACTTTGGAAAGAATGATCATCGCTGCCAGAAATATAGTTGCCACTGCATATCCCGGAAATGTATGGAATACGAAGACAGAGATGATAAACACCAGCGTCCCCACCAGCTTTGCTCTCGGATCCATTTTGTGCAGAACGGAATCTGCAGGATAATACTGTCCTATTGTAATGTCTCGGATCATACTTCCTGCCCTCCCTCATTCTCTTCTTGTTCTGCAGACTTTTTATCCATTGTTTCCTTCTGAATGCTTAAATCTTCATCAGGCGCATCTGAATGAGACTCTTTCGTCCCATCCTCAGTCAGATCAGCTTCCATCTCACTAATTAAGGTTTCTGCTTTGGCATTTTCTTTTTTCGACTGACTGTCTGAAACAGATTGTCTGTCACCGGACAATTTCCCGGGATTACATTTTCTTAAAACTGCAAGGATATTCTCTTTTGCCTCATCCACCGTTGTAGCAGTTACATCTACATCCAGGCCTTTTTCCTTCAACGCATGCATGATATAAGTAATCTGCGGTGCTGCAAGTCCCATGGCCTCCAGCTCTCTGTAATGAGCAAATACTGCTTTGGGAGCATCGTCATATGCGATTTCTCCGTCATTGACTACGATCAGTCTCTCCGCATATTTTGCAATATCCTCCATGCTGTGGGATACAAGGATAATGGTAATCCCTCTTACTTTATGAAGCTCTGCGATCTGGTCAAGGATATCATCTCGTCCTTTCGGATCCAGACCTGCAGTTGGCTCATCCAGAATAAGAATTTTCGGATTCATTGCCAGTACACCGGCAATAGCAACTCTTTTCTTCTGTCCGCCGGAAAGCTCAAAAGGGGATTTACTAAAATTTTTCTCCTTGAAACCTACGTGCTGCAGTGCTTTCTTTGCTTCTACTTCTGCCTCTTCCCTGGATAATCCCTGATTCATGGGACCAAAGCATACATCAGAAAGCACATCATTCTCAAAAAGCTGATGCTCCGGATACTGAAATACAAGACCAACCTCGCTTCGCAGGGCACGACGATCATATTTCTCTCCCCAGATATCCTCTCCATTATAAGTGATCGTACCGGAAGTTGGACGGATCAGCGCATTGAAATGCTGGATCAGTGTAGATTTCCCACTTCCTGTATGTCCGATAATTCCGATAAACTGTCCGTCCGGTATAGAAAGATTGATATCTTTCAGCGCATGAATCTCATAGGCAGTTCCCGGACTGTAGGTATAAGTTACATTTTTTAATTCTATTGACATAAGGCATTCACCAGCTCCTCTGTAGTCAGTATTCCCTCCGGAACATCCACTCCGGCTTTATGAAGTTCGTGTGCCAGAAGTGTTACCTGCGGCACATCCAGTCTGTATTCTTTCAGAGTTTCCACCTGTGAGAAAATCTCTCTGGGTGTTCCCTGCATCACCACTTCTCCGTTATCCATAACATATACCTTGTCCGCATGAACAACTTCTTCCATATAGTGGGTGATCAGAATGACTGTCACTCCTTCCCGTCTGTTAAGGTCACTGACTGCCTCAAGAACTTCCTTTCGTCCATTCGGATCCAGCATTGCAGTTGGCTCATCCAAAATGATGCATTTCGGACGCATTGCCATGACACCGGCAATTGCAACTCTCTGCTTCTGTCCGCCGGAAAGTTTATTCGGAGAATGATAACGATAGGATGTCATTCCTGTTTTTTTCAGGCTCTCATCTACACGCTCCCAGATTTTCTCTGTGGGCACACCCATATTCTCCGGTCCGAACCCTACGTCTTCTTCTACTACAGTTCCTATGATCTGATTGTCAGGATTCTGAAAAACCATGCCCGCTTTCTGTCGGACTTTCCATAATTCCGGCTCTTTAGACGTGTCAATCCCATCTACCCACAAAGTTCCTTCCGTCGGAAGCAACAGCGCATTCAGGTGCTTTGCAAGAGTAGATTTTCCGGAACCATTATGTCCCAGAACAGCCACGAATTGTCCGGCTTCAATGTCCAGGTTTACATCATTGACAGCACGCTGCGTATCCTGCACGTTACCATCTTCATCATACTTGAGATAGTCAAATCCCAGCTTGAATGCCTTGATAATTCCCATAATATTTTTTGTCCTCGTATTTTGTCTGTCTGCTGCTTATTTTCACAGGAAAAGAATCCCGTCAGTAAACAGCGAATATTTATTTTTTCAGGCTTCTTCAGTAGCTGCCAGTCCGGTCAACTCGTCAATCAGAGCCCAGATCTCATCTCTTCCCTGCTTCGTCTCAGCAGAGAAAGGAATAATAATGCCATCTTTGCTCAGCTTCAGCCCTTCTTTGATTGCTTTGATATTTTTCTGAACCTGGCTTCGTTTGAGCTTGTCAAGCTTCGTTGCAATAATGATCGGCTCATAGCCATTGTTCAGAATCCAGTCATACATCATCTTGTCATTTGCAGATGGATCATGACGGATATCAATAAGAAGGAAAACCGCCTTCAGGTTTTTGGATGTATGAAGATATCTTTCGATCATCTTGCCCCATTTTTCCTTCTCAGACTGTGAAACCTTTGCGTATCCGTAACCAGGGAGGTCTACCAGATACATGGCTTCATTGATATTATAAAAGTTAATGGTCTGTGTTTTTCCCGGCTGTGCACTTGTTCTGGCAAGAGATTTCCGGTTCATCAGCCCGTTGATCAGAGATGATTTTCCCACATTTGATTTTCCTGCAAATGCAACCTCCGGTCTGTTGGTGTCCGGGAGTTTGCTGGTAATACCGCATACGATATCTAATGATACATTCTTAATAACCATTGATTTCCTCTCTTTTTTCACAACAAATGGTCAATCTTTACTGACTGACCATTTATTTTATACCAGTGCCTTATTAAGCACTTCCTTCATCGAACTTACAAAGGTAATGGTAAGTCCGTCTGTGATTTCCTTATCTAATTCCTGAATATCCGGTTTGTTTTCTGCCGGCACTAACACCTCTTTGATCTTAGCATATTTTGCCGCAAGAAGTTTTTCTTTCAAACCGCCGATCGGAAGAACTCTTCCTCTCAGTGTGATCTCACCGGTCATTGCAAGGTCTGCCCTTACCGGCTTCTTAATAATTGCGGAAAGGATTGCAGTTGCCATGGTAATACCTGCGGATGGTCCGTCTTTTGGTACTGCCCCCTCCGGAATATGCACATGAATATCGTTTTCCTGGAAAAATTCCGGCTCAACTTTATAGTCAGAAGCAATGGAACGAATATAAGTAATACCTGCCTGTGCAGACTCTTTCATAACATCTCCCAACTGTCCGGTAAGCATCAGCTCACCCTTGCCGGGCATTACATTGACTTCAATCTGCAGTGTATCGCCGCCCACCTGTGTCCAGGCAAGCCCACGGGAAATACCAATCTCATCTTTCTTATTTGCCATAAGATAGTTAAAATGCTCTTTTCCAAGAAAATCTGACAGATTCTTTGAAGTCACTGTAACTTTCTTTTTATCTTCTTCCATGATCAGACGTGCAGTTTTTCTGCATATCTGTCCGATGGTTCTCTCCAGGTTTCGAACTCCGGCTTCTTTTGTATAATTGTTGATGATCTTCTTAAGAGCCGCTGACTGGATTGTCAGTTTACCTTTCTCGATACCGTTCTCTTCCATCTGCTTCGGAATCAGATGTTCCTTTGCAATATGTTCCTTCTCATTCTCAGTATAACCTGCGATCTCGATCAGTTCCATACGGTCAAGAAGTGGTCTCGGAATGCCCTGAACATCGTTTGCAGTTGCAATAAACAGTACTTCTGAAAGATCCTGTGGAACCTCTATATAATGATCCATAAATCTGCTGTTCTGTTCCGGATCAAGCACCTCAAGAAGTGCCGCAGAAGTATCTCCTTTATAATCACTGCTGGTCTTGTCAATCTCATCCAGAAGCATCAGAGGATTGCTCACTCCTGCCTGCTGTAATGCTGCAGTGATCCTTCCCGGCATTGCTCCTACATAAGTCTTTCTGTGGCCCCGGATCTCAGCCTCATCTCTCACACCGCCCAGACAGATACGTACATATTTCTTATGCATTGCTTCTGCAATCGATCGGGCAATGGAGGTTTTACCTGTTCCGGGAGGTCCTACCAGACAAAGGATCGGACTTTTTCCCTTATGTGTCAGTTTGCGGACGGAAAGGAACTCCATCACACGCTCCTTCACATCTTTCAGACCGTAATGACCTTCCTGAAGTACTTTCCATGCTTCTTTCAGATCATCAGAATCTGTGGATTTCTTCTCCCACGGAAGTGCCAGCATGGTCTCAATATAACCACGCAGTACTGCATTCTCAGATACATTGCTGTTGGTATTCTTAAATCTCTCGATTTCTTTGCTGATCTTCTCTTTTACCTCATCGCCGGCCTGAAGTTCCTGGAGTTTCTTCTTAAACTCCTCTGCGTCATCCGCAGTATTATCCTCACCCAGTTCCTCACGTATCAGTTTCAGCTGCTCTCTGAGAATATATTCTCTCTGATTCTTATCAATTCTGGCCTTCACTTTTTTCTGGAGATCTCTGCCAATCTGCATGATCTCAATCTCATTTCCAAGGATTGCACCCAGAACTTCATAACGTTCCTCCAGTGTAAGTGCCTCCAGAATCTTCTGCTTATTCTGATAAGATAAAGGAATATTTACGGCAATCTGCTCAACCAGTTCCTCAACATTATCTATATTTAAAATCTGTGCTACCAGCTCTTTGCTGACTTTTCCATTTTCCATGCAGTATCTGTGGAATAATTCCTTAAGGCTTCTGTGCATGGCTTCCATCACTGGTTCCGGCATCTGCATTTCTTCTTCATCAACAGGTGTGATCTCACTTCTGATAAACGGAAACTCCTGCTCAAATTTCACAAGTGTGGCTCTTCCCGTTCCCTCTACAAGTACCCGCAAAAGATTCTGCGGAAGTTTCACAACCTGTTTGATATAGGCAATGGTTCCTACATGATATACACCTGCCAGATCCGGTGATTCCACCTCAGGATCAATCTGAGTAACCAGAAAAATCTTCTGGTCATGAAGCATGGCAGCTTCAATCGCCTTGACAGAACGCTCCCTGCTCACATCAAAATGAACGATCATCCCGGGAAGGATGGTAGTCCCCCTGAGAGCGATCGCAGGCAGCACTATATTCTGATTTGTCATTTATTGTTCAGTCCCTTTCATCAGGCTGTTTCCGGTTTATCCTTCTTGTGTGTCCGGGACGTTCTTCTGCTTCCGGCTGTCTTCGCCTGTGCAGGAGTTTCTCCGCGGACGATCTCCGGCTCACCGGTGCCATCTACTACATCTTTGGTAATTGTACACTTGCGGATCGTGTCATCTGACGGAATCTTATACATCAGATCCATCAGTGAACCTTCCATGATCGCACGCAAACCTCTGGCTCCTGTCTTACGTTCCAGAGATTTCTTTGCGACCAGTTCAAGTGCATCATCTTCAAAATCAAGTTCAACACCATCCAGTTCAAATAATCTGTGATACTGTTTGGTAAGTGAGTTCTTCGGCTCTTTCAGAATACTGATCAGCGCATTCTCATCCAGCGCATCCAGAGTTACAACTACCGGCACACGACCGATAAACTCAGGAATCAGACCGAATTTGATAAAGTCTTCCGGCATTACATCCTTCAGGATCTCACCTACATTTCTGTCTTCCTTAACAGAAACCTCTGCACCGAAACCGATGGACTTGGTATCCTGTCTGGACTCAATGATCTTCTCGATTCCGTCAAAAGCACCGCCGCAGATAAACAGAATATTTGTTGTATCAATCTGAAGAAACTCCTGATGAGGATGCTTGCGGCCGCCCTGAGGCGGAACACTTGCCACTGTACCTTCCAGAATCTTCAGAAGTGCCTGCTGTACGCCTTCACCGGAAACATCGCGGGTTATGGATGGATTCTCAGATTTTCTTGTGATCTTATCAATCTCATCAATATAGATAATTCCGTACTGTGCACGTTCAATATCATAATCTGCTGCCTGAATGATCTTAAGAAGAATATTCTCAACATCCTCTCCTACATATCCGGCTTCTGTCAGTGTGGTAGCATCTGCAATAGCAAACGGTACATTCAGAAGTCTGGCAAGTGTCTGAGCCAGCAGAGTTTTACCTGAACCTGTAGGTCCAAGCATCAGAATATTACTCTTCTGAAGCTCTACATCAGAATTTTTTGACGCAAGAATTCTTTTATAGTGATTATAAACAGCAACGGAAAGAGCCTTTTTTGCTGCATCCTGACCAATTACATAATCATCCAGAACTGCATGGATCTCTTCCGGTTTTAACAGATTAATATCAGAATTCAAAACCTCGTCATCATAAGGATTTAATTCTTCCTCCATGATCTCTGAGCAGATGCCAATGCACTCGTCGCATATAAATACTTTACCATCCGGACCTGCGATCAGTTTTCTTACCTGATCTTCTGTCTTCTGGCAAAAGGAGCATCTTACTTTTCCTTCTCTCATTTTTTCTGCCATGAATTTATGTCTGTCCTTTCTCTATACTAACTAATAAGACTCCTGTGACGATTCACAGGAGTCTTATCTTTCGCATTATTTATGCATGACTACACCGTCAATCAGTCCATATGCCTTTGCTTCTTCAGCAGTCATATAGTTGTCCCGGTCTGTATCACGCTCAACAACTTCTATCGGCTGACCGGTATTTGCAGCCAATAACTCATTTAAAGTTCTCTTTGTCTGTGCGATATGATCTGCCACGATCTGGATCTCTGTTGCCTGTCCCTGCGCACCGCCGGATGGCTGATGGATCATGATAGTGGAATGCGGAAGAGCAAATCTCTTTCCTTTTGCACCGCCTGCCAGAAGAAAGGCACCCATGCTGGCAGCCATTCCAAGACAAATGGTAGAAACATCGCATTTAATATACTGCATGGTATCATAGATTGCCATGCCGGCTGTTACGGAACCGCCCGGGCTGTTGATATACAGCTGAATATCTTTACCAGGATCTTCTGCTTCCAGGAAAAGAAGCTGTGATACGATCAGTCCTGCACTCACATCATTTACTTCCTCACCAAGAAAAATGATTCTGTCCTTCAGAAGCCTTGAATAGATATCATAACTTCTCTCTCCCCTGCTTGTCTGTTCAATGACATAAGGTACTAAACTCATATAAACGCCTCCATTTACGCGGCTGACTTTTTTCCGAAAGAGGCAGACATCTGAGCCTGTCTCTTTCCGGTTCTTAAAATTCGATTACTTTAAAATTAAACTTCCTTAGCAGCGTCAGCGATAACAGTAACTGCTTTCTGTACAGCCATGTCTTTCTTCATCTGCTCAAGTTCACGCTCTCCAAGTAATTCTTTTAACTTGTCAGCTTCCATTTTGTATGCTTCAGCCATCTTGGAGATCTCTTCATTTACTTCTTCCTCTGTTGGCTGAATGTTCTCAACTTCTGCTACTTTCTCAAGAACCAGTCTTGTCTGGATTCTCTTTAATGCCTGTGGTTTCATGTCTTCCATCATCTTGTCAGCAGTCATGCCTGTGAACTGGAAGTACTGATCCATGGATAATCCCTGAGACTGCATTCTTCTGCTGAAATCATCAAGCATCTGACGACACTGTGTCATAAGCATAGCTTCCGGAATATCCATCTGTGCATTTTCGATTGCTTTATCTACTGCTGCATCTTCTTTTGCACGTTTTGCTTCGTCTGCTTTTTTATCTTCAAGGTTTGTTTTTACATGCTCTTTGTACTCTGCAAGTGTATCGAACTCAGAAACATCTTTTGCAAAATCATCATCCAGTTCAGGAAGTTCTTTTGCTTCGATCTTCTTAACTGCGCATTTGAAGATTGCTTCTTTACCTGCAAGTTCTTTTGCCTGATATTCTTCAGGGAATGTAACTTTTACGTCTACATCATCGCCAACTTTAGCACCAACAAGCTGTTCCTCGAATCCCGGGATAAATGTGTTGGAACCAAGTGTCAGAGGATACTCTGTAGCCTGTCCGCCATCGAAAGGTACTCCGTCTACAGATCCTTCGAAGTCGATTGTTACGATATCATTTAACTGAGCTGCGCGGTCTTCTACGCTGATTGTTCTGGAGTTTTTCTCCTGCTCTTTCTTGAGTTCAGCTTCTACGTCTTCGTCTGTTACTGTGATTTCAGTTTTCGGTACTTCTACACCTTTGTAATCACCTAATGTAACTTCCGGTTTAACAGCAACTTCTGCTGTGAAGATGAATGCTTTTCCAGGCTCAGCCTGTGTAATGTCGATTGTCGGCTGGGAAACGATCTCAAGTTCGCATTCAGCTAATGCTTTGCTGTAGTGTTCCGGAATCAGAGCGTTAACAGCATCTTCAAGGAATACTCCTTTGCCATACATCTGCTCGATCATTTTTCTTGGAGCTTTTCCTTTACGGAATCCAGGGATGGAAATTCTTCCTTTTGCTTTCTGGTATGCATTCTGCATTGCTTTTTCTAAATCTTCAGCGGCAACTTCGATAGTAAGTTTAGCCATGTTTTTTTCCATTTTTTCCACCTGTAAACTCATGTTACAATGTTCCTCCTTAAATTCAGGTTATATTTTGCGACTGGTTTTTCAGCTGCGTTATATCATTCACAGTTTTTACCTATTTCTATATATTCAAGTCTGAGCTCCGCTCCCACCATTGCAGAAGCGGGAGAGTTACTGTTCACTCTGTGTCAGTAACGCAAGAAGTCTGTTTATAACTCAATTATATATTTACAGTCATTGTAGCAGTATAGCACAAAAAATCCAAAAGTGCTAGTGTTTTTTCGCATAAAAATAAGGGTTTTGGGATGTTTTAACGTGTGTAAACTACAGATTCTGCGATTTCTTTTGCTTTTTCTTCATTTTCGAGCTGTGAAATCAGGGAGAGTGCGAAGTCTACAGCCGTTCCCAGGCCGCGGCTGGTGGTTATGTTTCCGTCTACTACTACGCTGTCTTCACTTGTTACTGCGCCATCTTTGGAGAGAACTTCCATGAATGACGGATAGGAAGTTGCTTTGCGGCCTTTGAGGAATCCCAGTCCGGAAAATACGCTTGGAGCTGCGCAGATGGCTGCGATTTTTTTGCCTTTATTGTTGAAGTCTGTCAGGAGGTCGATGAGTGGTTTGTAACCGGCAAGGTATTTGGTTCCCGGCATTCCTCCAGGAAGAACGAGCATGTCGGCGTCGGCGAAGTCGGTTTCAGCGAATATGGCGTCGGTGAGCATGGTGATGCCGTGGGATGTCTGGATCCGGGTGGTTTCTTTGATAGATATGGTTTTGATGTCGATTCCGGCGCGGCGAAGAAGGTCTACTACGGTTAAGCCTTCAATGTCTTCGAATCCGTCGGCGAGGAAGATGTATGCTTTTTTACTCATTTTTTTGTGCCTCCTGATTGTTGTATTTTTTAAGATTTTTATCTTGTTTTTCTGAAATGGATTATAGCATTTTTTATGGATAGTTACAATGTTTGTTTGAGTTGCATAGAGACAGATGGCTTCGCGCTGGGAACTGGCAAAGTGTTACTTTTACCATATCTCTGGTTTCAAGTCTTTCGGCAATGGATCTGGATATGTTTCGCCGTTTAGGGTTTCCGTCAGTTCTTTTCTGGCTTGATTTGCCAGTTCTGGATTTTGTAAAAAATCCAGGGCAGTGAGAGCCATGATTTTGGCGGCGTAGAGCATTCCTTTGTGAGCTATTGAGGATTTGCCCTGGGCTACTGCCTGCCAGGAGTGGAGAGCGGTTCCTGCGGCGAATGTGGGGATGTTGAGGTGGACGGTTGGAACGATCCAGCTTACGTCTCCTACATCGGTGGAGTATTTGAGGTCGCTGTACAGATTTTGACAGGCGATTGGTTCGAAGATTGGGGTTTTCATTGCTTCCGGTGCTTTGGGACCAAAGTAGTCCCGGGCAATTGTAGGAAGTTGGTTTTTGTCCTGATCCGAGAGGGACTGCTGGAATTTTTGTGCGTAGGCATATTCCTGCTCTGTATATGGAATCGGGCCAAGTTTTTCCAAGTAGGTGTTCATATGGTCTGCAAGGATTTTACTGGAGATTAAATTGGAATAGGCAGCCACCTGACGGATTTCTACGGTAGTTTCGGTCATGAGGGCGGCGCCTTTGGCTATATTACATACACGGTTGTAGAGTTCTTTTACCTGAGTGATCTTCGGGGCGCGGATGGCGTAGAGTACTTGGGCTCTGGACTGGACTACGTTTGGGGCATCTCCGCCTGTATCTGTTATGGCATAGTGGATCCTGGCCTCATCTATCATGTGTTCACGCATGTGGTTTACGCCTACGTCCATTAATTCTACTGCATCCAGTGCGGAACGGCCTAATTCCGGGCACATGGAGGCGTGTGCCGGGGTTCCGTGGAATGTGAAGAAGACTCTGAAGTTTGCTTTGGTGCTTCCGTAGCATGCGCGTCGTCCCTGTTCCGGGTGCCAGCAGAGGGCGAGGTCACAGTCATCGAAATAGCCGTCGCGTACGAGAAACGCTTTGCCGCCTGCGTTTTCTTCGGCTGGGCAGCCGTAGTAGCGGATTGTTCCTTTCAGGTTGTGTTCTTTCATGAAGTCTTTTAATGCGATGACGGAAGCAAGGGTGCCTGTTCCGATAAGCTGATGACCGCAGCCATGACCACAATTATCAGTATGTCCTGAATCTGGATTTTGTTTCTTTTCTCTTTCCGGCACGCTTTCATATTTTGAATCTGATGTTTTTTCTTCCGGGATTCTCTCGGTAGTATCTGCTTTCTGCGAGAGTCCCGGCAGGGCATCAAATTCGCCAAGAAATCCTATAACCGGTTTTCCGGAACCGTATTCTGCAATAAATGCTGTTTCCTCTCCTGCCAGATTTGATTTTATGGAAAATCCCTCTTTCTTTAATGTCTGCTGAAGTAATTCAGAAGATTTATATTCTTGAAATCTCGGCTCCGCATACTCCCAGATTTTATCGCTGATTTTGGCATAATATTCTTTTTTATCTTCAATTTTTTCTGATATTTCTTTTATGTATTCATCCATATATTTTTCCTCTTGTCCCATGCTGTTTCCTACTTTCTTCTTCATTCCCCACAACATTTTTATCTATTTTACATTAAGCAGATATCATGTTACTGTTCACACACCACTATCCCGAGACATACAAGCCAAAATTCCATTGCCGCAGGCAATCTGGAATGAATTTTGGCTACGTTACTGTGAACGGAGTGAACAGTAACGATATCACCGTTTGATTTAAGTAAAATATGCGTTTTCATTATTTTTCATATATGCTATTATCATTATAGCACAAACTAAAGGATTGACACATTTTAACTCAATGGAGGAAATTTAAATGGAAATCGAACGTAAATTTCTTATCAAAGACCTGCACTCTCTTCCTTTTTCAATAGAAGCTTATCCTCACCGTGAACTGGAGCAGGCCTATCTCTGTACCGGACCGGTCGTGCGGATTCGTAAAGATGATGAACAATATTTTCTCACTTATAAATCCAAAGGACTGATGAGCCGTGAGGAATATAATCTTCCGCTCACCGCAGAAGCTTATGAACACCTGAAACCCAAGGCAGATGGAATCCTCATCACAAAAGACCGCTACGTGATCCCGGAAAAAGGCGGACTTTTTATCGAACTGGATATCTTTCACGGAGAATATGAGGGCGTTCTTCTGGCTGAAGTGGAATTTCCCACAGAGGAAGCAGCCAATGCCTACACCGCGCCGGAATGGTTCGGTGAAGATGTGACTTATTCTACAAAATATCATAACAGCACTATGAGCCAGGGCTGGTAAATGCGATCGCTGTTTGCAGATGCTGCCAGCTCTCAATACCATTGCTGTCACTCCGTGGCCTGTATCTGAAATCACACTTGTATTTCTCATTTGCAGTGCTATAATTAGTGATGCAGGCAGATATAGTTCATTGGTAGAACATCAGCTTCCCAAGCTGAGGAGGCGGGTTCGATTCCCGTTATCTGCTTTCATTGCCAAAGAAGGCACGCGAGTCAGGCGTGTCTTTTTTTATAAATGATTTTAAGGAGGATTTTATTATGAAGATCGGATTTATCGGATGTGGAAATATGGGTTCTGCCATGATCGGCGGTATTCTCCGTCAGGGGATTTTTTCCAAAGAGGACATCATTGTTTCCAACCTTACCCCCGAGGGAAAAGCACGCAGTGAAAAAAATCTCGGCGTTGTCACCACTCTGGATAACAAGGAGGTCGTCAGATCTGCAAAAACTGTTGTTCTTGCCGTAAAGCCTCAGTTTTATGAGGAGGTTCTGGACGAAGTCCACGACAGCCTTACTGAAGAACACACCATTATCGGCATTGCCCCAGGCAAAACCCTTGCATGGCTGGAAGAAAAGGCCGGTCTTCCTCTGAAAGTTGTCCGTTTTATGCCTAATACCCCGGCGCAGGTCGGTGAGGGAATGACTGCTGTATGTGCCAATGAACGGGTTTCACAGGAGGAACTTGCTGAGATTCTTAAGATCACAGACAGCTTCGGATGTACGGAAGTGATCCCGGAACGTCTGATGGATGCGGCCGGTGCTGTAGGTGGCTGTGCACCGGCTTATGTGTTTATGTTCATCGAAGCTATGGCTGATGCCGCTGTCAGCCAGGGAATGCCTCGTAAACAGGCCTACAAGTTCGCTTCCCAGACTGTTCTTGGCAGTGCAAAAATGGTTCTGGAAACCGGACGTCATCCGGGAGACCTGAAAGACATGGTCTGCTCCCCTGCCGGAACTACCATCGAGGGTGTACGTACCCTGGAGAAGAATGGTTTCCGCAGTGCTGTGTTTGAAGCGCTTACTGCTGCTGCTGAGAAGGGTAAAAAATTATAATTTTTTGAAAGCATCTAACGGTCAGGCAGCCAAATATCCTCCGCCTGATCTGATCAGATTCAGCATTGTTACTGACATGAAAAAACTCCGTGTCATTCTGCCGTCATGCAGACTTCACGGAGTTTTTCTGTCTTATGTCAGCTATAGGATCTGATGGGATCTGCAATGCAGCTTCTATTTGCATGCAGGATCATCTCAGCTGTTTTTCTGTCTGCTCATGACTTTACAGAAGTTCGATCAGCGCATCAATATCCTCCATCTTCGTTCCCCAGCTTGTGGCAAAACGGATCACTGTATGATCTTCATCATATTTCTCCCAGAAATCAAACTGAACTTTTTTGCCCAGTTCTTCTTTCTTTTTATTTTCCAGAACTACAAACTGCTGGTTTGTGGGAGAATCCAGATATAACTGATAGCCTTTTTCCTGAAGGGCTTTTTTCAGTTTCATGGCTGTCTCGATGGCATTTTTGCTGATCTTTGTATACAGATCATCAGTAAACAGCGTATCAAACTGGATTCCCAGAAGACGTCCCTTTGCAAGAAGGGCACCCTGCTGTTTTACCATGGTCATGAAATGCTTCGGAGCTTTTTTCGTAAAAACGACTGCCTCTCCGCAAAGTGCGCCTACCTTGGTTCCACCGATATAGAATACATCGGTATATCTGGCGATATCTTCCAGTGTCACATCTGTCTCCGGGCTTACCAGGCCGTAGCCAAGTCTTGCTCCGTCCAGAAACAGTGGAAGATCATATTTATGGCATACCTCGGAGATTTCTTCCAGTTCCTTCTTTGTATAAAGGGTTCCGTACTCGGTCGGATGGGAAATATAGACCATTCCCGGAAATACCATATGCTCATGGTTCGCATCCCCATAAAAGGTTTCCACATAGTCCGTGATGCTCTCTGCGCTGATCTTTCCATTTTTTTCCGGAAGTGTCAGCACTTTGTGGCCTGTGTATTCAATCGCGCCTGCTTCATGACAGCCTACATGACCTGTCTGTGCCGCAAGGACTCCCTCATAACGGTTCAGGACAGATGCGATGATCGTTGCATTGGTCTGGGTTCCTCCCACCAGGAAATACACCTCTGCATCCGGACAGCTGCAGGCTTTTCGGATCTTTTCTTTGGCAGAATCGCAGTATTTATCCGTGCCGTAACCGGAAAGCTTCTCCATATTGGTTTCCAGAAGTTTCTGCAGGATCGCCGGATGAGCGCCCTCGCAGTAATCATTTACAAAATATAACATCTCACATGCTCTCCTCATCTGTATTTTTTGCAATCTTTTTTAAGTATAAATCCCGGAAAATGTTTCTGTCAACCGGCATTGCTCTGTATACTTCTGAAGCTTTTTCACTTTTCTTTTACTGCGTTCTTTGCATATTCCGTCTGCACCAGTTCTTCATACTCTGCACGTTCGCCTAGCTCTCCTGCATCTTCCAGGATATCCTGCAGAAGCTCAAAGCTGTCTTTTTCGAAGATAAGATTTTCTTTCCAGGTGTCCTGGTCATAATAACGTTTTACAATGGCAGTGATGGTTTCAAGATCTGTTTCCTTGAACTGCGGTGCGATCACTTCTGCGATTTCCTCCGGCGTATGATTCTGCACATAGTCCATTCCCTTCTGAAGTGCATCGGTAAATTTCTGGATGATCTCAGGGTTTTCTTTCATGTAGCTTGCTTTTGTACTGTAGGATGTATATGGTACATATCCGGATGCCTCTCCGAGCGATGCCACTACATAGCCCGCTCCTTCTTTTTCCAGAATGGTCGCAGATGGTTCAAATTCTACTGTATATGCCGCGGAATCATCACTGGTAAAAGCTGCTGCTGTGGAACCGAAATCAATGCTCTGGTCGATGGTCAGGTCTTTCTGCGGATCCAGTCCGTTTTTACGGAGA
>ERZ827186.1661-NODE-1661-length-17423-cov-2.345751_pt1 | contig 17423 bp, 8 predicted proteins | sample MGYA00519918_ERZ827186 | MGnify/ENA primary metagenome ERZ827186 (study PRJEB31778, sample SAMEA3449275) | human gut metagenome | biome: human gut; feature: human-associated habitat; material: faeces | place: United Kingdom | collected 2010/2012 ...
CGCTCATCAATTTTACCACGAAGTGATTTCCAAAGTTCAATATTTCTGTCAACTTGTTCTATTCCCTGTTTCAAATTGGCAATAAGTTCCTCACGAAGCGTCAGGCCGGATTTCATTTTATGATTCCAAGGAGTTCTGTGAAAACAAAGTAAATACAATTCAGGGCATTGATTGATATCATTAAAAAGTGAACGATTCGGTTCAAAATACTGTGATACATAATCAGAGCCAGTAATCGTCCGATCATTACCAATACTTTCATTATCTATCTTCCATTCTTTATTGGCTCGTATCTCAAAACCAGCCAGATAATGCCCTTTAACCTGTACCGTAAATCCAATACTATAAGGAGCATGACTACAAACAAAACTTTTCCATGTTGGCATCATCATTTGTTCCACAACTTTCAAAGTTTGTTTGTCGCAGTTCCATGTCGATTTTATCCACTCGGATGTAATCTTATGGGTCTCCAGTTTCGGATTCCAAGCCAAACGTCCGAAAGCAAACCAATTAGCTTGCGCAAAATGGTGTCCTGTCCAATTGTGAGAATCACCGGTATTGGCCACTCCTGCTATAGCACGATATGACTGAGGGATTACCTCACCTGTCAGAATTTTGGCAATGGTACTTCCAGCACCTTTACAATGTGTGTCAAAATCTAAAAACTCTCTCCACATTGGCAGCAAATACACCAGATAAGTAGAATGACCGAGATACTCCTGAGTAATCTGAAGCTCTGCCATTAAAGGGGTTCGTGTCATACTTCCAAAAAGAGGTTGTGCAGGCTCACTCGGTTGAAAATCCAATGCTCCGTTTTTAGTTTGCAAAATTACGTTATCATCAAACATTCCATCCAGCGGTAGAAATTCCTTATAAGAACGCTTTATCCGATCTTTATCTATTTCCGGATTATATACAAATGTCCGCCACATTACAATCCCCCCATGAGGTTTCAAAGCACGTGCCAGCATATTAGCCCCATCTGCATGCGTACATCCATAATCCTGCGGTCCCGGCATTCCTTCTGAATTTGCTTTTACTACAAATCCACCGAAGTCAGGAATCAATGAATAAATTTCATCAGCTTTTGTTTTCCACCACTTCTGTACCTCAGGATTTCGAGGATCAGCCGTATTCAAATTTCCTACTCCTCCCCATTGCCTCATGACATCCGGTGTTGCAGATGGTTTCATGGGAGCTCCGAAATTGGCTGCAAGATACACACGTATATTATATTTACGGAAAATTTGAGCCAGAACTGCAATTTTTTCTAAATAATCACGGCGTAAAAAGAGAGGATCGGCATTGACATTATTCAAAATCACCCCATTTATTCCAATAGATGCGTTAGCACGGGCGTAGTCGGTGTACCTCGGATCTATTTTCCCGGGTAAGTCATTCCATTTCCATAATGATCTTCCAGCATATCCCCGTTCTATAGTTCCCAGATCATCCCAGTGATTCAGTTGACGGGAGTCCAATGCGGGAGTTTCTCTGATATTCAAGTGTTCAAGTGAATATTCACATTGTATCAAAAAACAGTTCAGGTTCCATATAGACCTCCAATGTGCAGTGAGAAGTGTTTTTTGCAGCGATGGGGCTTTGGGGTATCCTATAAAGTAATGTATAAGTTTATGATAAACCAAATAGAAGAAAATGAAAATAAGCTTTTATCTGCACAAAAACTCATTTGAATGCCTTTTTTCTCATTATGAACGAATTCTGGCGTGATTGTCAACATGGCCTTCAAACTGCGTTTCAGTTCGTCAGCTATCACTTCATCATATCGACTGCCGGACAAACGAATTTGGCTGTAATGCTGAACATAAGTTCTTTTCAGCCTAGTATCCAGAACCGGTTTATAATTCAACCAAAGTTGATATCCCGTATCAGTAGTAGCTGAAGTCTGTGCATATCCACAAACACTTCCTATAAGACATAAGAAGAATAGGACAATACTAACGTGAGTAAAATGGTTATTCATGCCTTTTCAAATTTACAAATATGTTACAAATATACTATTATTCTGCTAAATTCGCCAACATCCGGGCAACTCCCTCCATCAAAGATGCACCGCTTGTCTGAGCTCCCATAGAAGCAATATCACCGGATGGAAACACCTTTCCCCAATAATAATTGCAATACATTTCCGGATATAAGCTTCTATCCAAATTATTCCATAATACAGTTGCATTATCCTGCAAAAAGAGAATAATACGTTTTTTAACATAGTCGGAAGCCTTCTCATCTAAAGCCAGATTTACAGCATAAGGAATAAAGACGGCCTTAAAAATGCTACCATCCATAGAGGTACCTTCATCACGCAATATCCAATTCTGGAGACATCGATCACTGGTCATCGTATAGTTTATCACCTCCTCTGCTTTCCTCATGTACTGCCGTTCCTGCGTTATATGGTACAACTGTCGACACGCTTCACCAAAAGTTCCCTGCGTATAAGTTAAGGGTGGTTCCTCTACCCTACCATCACCTTTTAGCAAATTTTTCACAATATAATCATATAACATTTTCGCATCATTCAGATAATTTTCTGTACCATATTTTTTATACAATTTAGCTGCAATCAAACAACCCGGAGAATTGGTACATGCATTCCTGCTTTCATCATTGCTTTTCCATGGCAATCCGGTTCCTTTAGCATCCGTTCTTGCCCGAGTAATAATATGCGTATCGTAAACTGTTTTAGCCATATTAATGTATATATCATCGCCAGTAGCCTCCGACATATGAATTAATGTCAGACAAATCCAACACATATCATCTGTAAAAGAATTCAAAAATCCAGTCTCATCATTTTTATCATGATTATAATTATTAGCCTTATTTTTAAGCCAAAGCCTGAAATAATTCTCATAAGTATCGGCCAATTCGGGATTCTTATTCTTAATCCGTTCATAAGCATATACAATAACATCCATAGCATGAGCTTGTTGCCAATAAATATTATAAGACCCTCCACTTACATTCTTCGGTGACTTCCAAAACGTTCCTTTTTCTTTGTTCATAAATTGCTCTACCAGAACAAACGTACAGCTATCAGCAACAGCCGTCCAATCAATCACAGGATCTATTTTTACAGTTTCTATCACCTCCAGATTCTGCCATCCAGCTTCTGAATCACAGGCAGAAAAGATAGACAAGATAGATAAAATAATAGGAATATATATCTTCATTTCTTTATTTTTTTATAATACTATTAATTACCAAGTTTCAACACGTAGATCATATAATGGATCCTGACGTAACACTAACTTTTCAGCAACATGATAATATTTTCCGTCCTTTACATAAGTATATTCCAGATCAAACTGAGGAGCACGCGTACCAACATTAGCCACATAATCATAATCACCTTCAGTTTTATAGCTTCCTGACGCATCACTTATAGCGGCCTTACCTTCCACACCTGTCACTACAACGTTCTTATCAACATCCATTATCAAAGTCACACTACCGACATTTTCTTTTTACCGACTCCCGGACACACAACAGTACGTGGAGCAGTACTTTTAAAACCAACAGTACTACAATTGATAATGTCATGTGTATTTCCATAATTTACCGGACTGCCCAAAGCGGTTCCTGACGCATCAACCTCCGTAACGGTCCCCATACGATAATACGTTCCAGCATAAGTACTGATATATTTAATGATGGCAACAGTTGTTTCAGCACCTTCACGCAAAGCTCCCAAAGAGTTTTCAGTCATACGAAACGGTAAGACATAGTGATCTTTCAGACTAAGCGGATCATTATAGAATGCTTCCGTAAAATCAATGCGAACATCAGCCACTGGAAGATTAGACTTGCGTACCCGGAAATATTCCGGGTCTGAGAGAGTATAATAATCACTTGGAAGCAGTTCCTTACCAGTGCCTTCTACCAATGTCGGATCAATTACAAATCGAGCCCAATCCGACATATCCACTTCTCTTTTACCCCCAATTGATACCCCTATGTATATCGGCATATCACGCTCCGAAATAACTGTACGCATTGGTTTACTAACAGCAAATCCCATATTAGGATTTTCATAATCGCTCACATAATCATCATAACACGAAGTAAATCCTAATAACGCAATAATAAATAATAATGTATTTATAGCTTTCATAATATCCTGTTTTTATAAATTACTACTTTCCCCACCCTCTATTATTCATAAGATTTGAGTTCTTCAGTATCTCGTCGTAAGGCAACGGGAGATAATAATAACGCATATTATCAAGCGGGCGTTCTTCTATTGGCACAACCTCAAAGACTTCAGTACCATCTACTTTCCGAGTAACTTTCATACCTAAAATGGTCTCATCGAGTGGCAAAAGTCTACGACGTAAATCCCAAAAGCGTTGATTTTCAAAAGCAAACTCTATACGACGTTCATTCTGAATCAATTTTGCAAAACTTTCTTGAGAAACCGCCATCTCATCCAGATAGGTAACATCAGTTATTCCTCCTGATTTTTCACGGATCGTACGAATAACATCATATGCAGACATCGTACAATCCGGACCTACAACTTTTGGCCCCCATGCTTCATTTGCAGCTTCTGCAAAGTTATACCAAACTTCAGCTTTACGCAACATCGGGTTATAGTGACGAGACTCCTGTTGATCAAGAGGCTTAATGAAATTTGCAAGATCTGTATTAATGAACTTTGCAAGATAATACCCAGAGCGACTTGCCTTTTCATTCAAATAATCAGAATCTTTTCCTCCATATGCGACATCTATGTTAGAGTCGTTTGCTCCAAACTTCCGCCCTTGATAGTAGAGATTCACATCAAAACGATTGTCACGTATACAGGAGTAAGGATTCTCTTTATCATATCCGGCACGAGGATCATCAATCGGAAACCCATTTTTTGCAGGAAATGCCGCAGCAAGATTATGAGAAGGAACTGTCTGCGCATTTCCATAATAGAAAGGAGGATAGTGACGACCTTCAATAGCATGTCCCTTGCCTACAAATGTACGAAAAAGGAACTCAGTAGATTGTGCGTCTCCACCATCATACAGTTCTTTCGGTTTTAGAGCAGCATAAGTTGTCATTCCAGACATTTGGAGTACTTCATATGCATAGGTTGCCGCCCGTTCCCATTTTGCCTGATAAGCAGTTTGATCTACAATAGTATAATCCCCCATACCATTTAACCTAACAATATTGTCAGGCTGATATGCCGGACTTGCAGCATATAGTAAAACACGAACTTTTAGTGCAGCGGCTGCTAGACCAGATGCTCTACCAAAAAGATTCTCACCCAAAATTGCATCACTCCCCGAATAAGTCAATGGCAGCAAGGACATAGCTGTTTCACAATCTTCCGCTATTTGTTTTACACATTCTTCATAAGTATTACGTACAAAGTTCTCCGGATGTGAAGACTCTTCCGGAGTAACAAAATGAGTTACAATGGGATAACCAAGTACTGAACCATCATCTGTTTTTCCCCCATACATCTGTAATAACTGAAAACCAGTCCAAGCACGCAAGAAAATAGCTTCTCCTTTAAGGCGCTGTTTGATTTTCCTGTCATTGTCCTCGCTTGTCATACTATAACAAACATCATTTGTCAATCCCTTATCCAGGAAAATATGAATTTGCTGGAACTGATTATAACATTTACTCCAAATACCCAATGGATTTGTAGAAAAACTAAAAGCACCTTGTCCAGCGCGATAAACACTTGAACCTGTATTACGAGTCAAAGCATTATCTGTAGCCGCATCAAGAAAATTACCATCCCACGCATCAGGAGAAATCATGACATCCTGATAGACTGAGAGTAAAACACCTTGAGCTTTTTCCGCATTTGTCCAAGTATCATCTTCCGACCACTCGTTTGTCAGTTTAGTATCAAGCATATCGCTACATGAACATACAGTGCCTGCCAACAAAACCGTGATAAATGTATATTTTATTAATTTCATAATCATAATAAGTTTAGAAAGAGATTGATAATCCACCCGTAACAGTACGGTAGGTAGGATAATTAGTCACACCAGAGAGTATCCTTTCCGGATCAAGATCTTTAATGCCTGAAAGAACAAAAAGATTAGTTCCACGAACAAAAAACTTATAGTTCTTGCCGATACCTTTTCCTGATTTATTCACCAAAGTATAACTCAACTCAATATTCTTAAGACGGAAAAACGAACCATTCTCCGCCCAGAATGTAGAGTTACGTTGATTGTTATCGGCTGCCATTGTTGTCAAGCGGGGTTGAGTCCCCTCTGGATTGTTCACTGGGTGATAACGGTCAAATGCAAGTACAGAATATCCGTTAAGACCAGAGTTCCAGTAATAAGAACTCGTGCATAACTTAGTAATACCTGTGGTAACAGTACCTAAAATATAAAGACCAAATCCTTTATAATTTAAAGTAACATCAATCCCCATTGTTGTAGTAGGAAAACTCTGCCCAATACTTTTTTGGTCATTATTATCGACAGTTCCATCACCATTCAAATCCGCATAAGCAATGTCACCGACCTGATAATTGCCAAAAGTCTGATTAGCATGACCTGCAAGAGGAACATCTTTACCAAAAAGTCCTTGTGCCTGCCATCCAAAGATCGTGCTGGTCGGACGTCCTATTGCCTTACGATACTCTTCCATATTACTTAGTTCATTATTTTTACGCAATTTATTTTTCGTATAAGTAATATTGAATCCCACATTATAAGTAAAATCCTTTCCTATTTTATCATTCCAACTTACATAAGCATCAAATCCCTGATTCATGACTTCCCCAATGTTCTCGTACGGAATAAAATCACCTCCTGTTGCTGCATACTTAGCATTATTTACACCTATAATATTCTTACGCAACTCACGGAAATAGTTAATTTCAGTAGAAAGGCGGTTATGCAAGAAAAGCCCTTCTGCACCCACGTTCAGCTCATTAGAATACTCCCACTCCAAATCGGGATTACCCCAACGAGAAAGATCGGTAGTATTCCCCCCAATAGTCGGTCTGAACTCTTCCTTATCTCCTTTTTTCCAATTTGTTCTATAAAGGAAGAAACCGGTATTACCAGCATAACCAAGATGACCGTAACTAGCCTTTAACTTCAAAAAGTCTACTTTTTTCATATTTTTCAAGAACGATTCATTAGAAAGTACCCACGCTGCGCCAATTGCCCGGGCAAAGAAGTATTGGCTACCTTTCTCAAACTTATTACTTCCCATTGCAGAAAGTGTACCTTCAAGCATATACCGTTTGTCATAATTATAATTAGCCCGGAATGTAAAATTAGCATCTTTCGAGTCCTGTGAACTGCCTGTGGCTTCTTCTTGAGTATAACGAAAAGCAGCATTGGCAGAGACTCTATGAAGTCCGAATCTATTTTCATACCCCACATTCGCCCGCCATCCGAAATAGCGATATGTATTATTTGCTACAATCGATTGCTTCTTAGGCAAATTCAGTCTTTTTCGCTCCGTAAAACGAAGAACTTCATCACCATTAGCATCCAAATAACGATCAATAGAATAAGTTGGGTATGCATTACGTAATTCCTGACGTAAATAACTGTAATTATCAAAAGTCATATAAGCATCGGCAGTCAATCCTTCTACAAACTCATTCAAATCAAATTTTAATCCCAGATTCGTCTGACTGTTTACATATCTTTCTGATGTATTCCCCCCATATGCCATATCTGAATAAAGATTGCTTGATTTACGAGAGCTTGCTCCAAAAATCAAAGAACTTCCATCTACAGCAATACCATCATGCCCGTTGATCGCCTCCGGAGAGATTATAAATGGATATTCATTGGAACGAAGGGTAGATATCTCTCCAAATAGTCCTTCACCATCCTTTGCTCCCCAGTCCTTCTTTTCAATACGTGCCGCAACATCTGCTGCAACCGAAAGAAAATCTGTAATACGAATATCCAGATTACCACGAGCGTTTATTCTATTCAAGTCAGAACGGTCTCCCACTTTTTCCAAACCAGAACTTCCTGTATAGCCTACAGTCACAGCATAAGTAGCATTTTTATTTCCACCATTCAGTTCAAGAGTGGCTTTCCGGAAAGTATTCTGATCACGAAGAAACTCTTTATAATAATCTACATTAGGATAAAGCAGGTCATTTACTCCTGATGAATGACGGTAACCTTCTAAATCTTTATCCGTATAAAATGGAGACATACCGTCATTTTCACGTGCCTCATTAAACAATGTGGCATAATTATAAGAATCGAGATACTTAGGTAAACGTGTTGTAGGTTGCACACCATATTCTAATCCAAGCCGAATAATACGCTTATGTGCTTCTCCACGTTTAGTGCGCACCAGCACCACTCCATTAGTGGCCTGCGCTCCATACAGAATTTTAGCCGGAGCATCTTTCAAAATCTCAATTGATTCTATTTCCTCCGGAAGAATATCATCAATCGGACGTTCAATCCCATCAACAATTACAATAGCATTATTCGTACCATTGTTGTGATGCCCGCGAATATAAAGTGTCGAATTATCATAGCCAATTCCGCCCGTCCCTGCAATAGCAATCAGACCAGCCGCCTGTCCTTGCAAAGTATTGGATAGTTGTAATTCAGGCATTGTTTTCAAATGTTCAATATTCACATGACCAATAGCAGCCGTTAAATCAGACTGATATGTTTTAGCACCATCACCACGTTCATAAATATCACGTTCTGTTGAGTACAATCCTTCAAGCTCAAGTTTGATTTCACTGGGACATCCCCCCTCCTGTAAATTAATCACTGCATCCTTATACCCAGGAGTCTCAATCAGAATGGTGCCATTTGCCTTTGTTTTAAGGGAGAAACAACCATTCACATCTGTATAATTAGTTATTGCTCCACCCCCACTTAATACCATAACATCACGCAACGGCTGACCGTTTACATCGGTTACTCGAGCTTTTACCTCAATTACCGGAATTTTCTTCTTATTCTTGTTCTGGGCTTCCACGTCCATTGTACCTCCTATCAAAAAAGCCGACGCAAACAATCCCATGAAAAATATACGATATCTGTTTCTCATAAACATCTAAAATTAAGTATTTTCATTACCAACCCGGATTCTGTTGCAAATTGCGAAGCGCATCCACATCATGCTGTGGCAACGGATACCAGTAATTACGCATATTCGAGAATCCCCGAACTTCTTTAGTCATGTCAAATTTCTCATAAGTGAAACTTTCCGGTCTTGTTTTATCACCATACGAACCAACAGGATGAAACTTAACTCCTTGAAGAGGATATGCTGTTTTAAATAAATCATGCATAATCATCCAACGACGCACATCCCACCAACGGTGATGCTCGAACATAAGCTCTACCCCACGTTCACGACGATACGCTTCACGGAACTTCTCCGGATCATTCACTATATCCGAAGGCAAATCCGTCACATCTACACGATTACGAACTAAATTTATAGCTTCTTCTGCCGTCATTCCACAATTCTCTACTGTAGCTGTCGCACTTCCAGTCGCTTCAAACGATGCTTCTGCAAAATCCAGATAAAGCTGAGCAACCCGAATAAATACAGTTTGCGCACAGTATCTTAACCATTTATCATTACCACTAGGAAAGTGCTGCCCATGAGCATCTTCCCAAAGAAATTTACGGCACATAAAACCCGATATTTCACGTCCATTCGAATGTTTGGATGTCAAAAAGTCATTATATGGTTTTGAACCAACCCATAAACGAATATAATAGGTTGCACCATTCTGGTAAGTTCCCCATTTATCACCAGGAATTAATATATTATTATAAAAACGAGGGTCACGTTTGGTGAAAGCATGTTCTGGATCAAACTCATAACCGGAACGAGGATCATCAATCGGATAATATATTCCATCATCCCCCTGACGTTCGTACATATTAACAGCATTCAACGTCGGACAAGACATGGCAAACGCTTCCGCCCCCGTGCCTGTAGCCAACTCCGGATAAAGCCAGAACGCACGTAACGTTTTACTCCGATCCGTTGTATTTTTCATGCTACGGCGCGTCCATATATGTTCTGGCTGCTTTATCTGCGTATCCGGAAACCAAAAAATATTCGTATATTCTTCCTTAGTCTCCATCCTCACTCCGGTCACCCCCTCATTATCTTTCATATACTTAATAGCCTGCCAAGCAGCCTGTGCCGCTTTCTTCGCCCGTTCCCGATCATAAGTTTTCACTTCAATTGAATTCAGATCATTTTGCATTAAAGGACTTGCATCATACAATAACGCCATCTCTTTGAAAGCCATGGCTGCCAATTTCGTCGGACGACCGTACTGCATATTTTCCCAAGTATCAGGAAGCATAGCTATCGCTTTATCGATATCCCCAATCATCCAATCCGAACTTTCATGATAAGTGACACGGGGAAGATCATCATCTCCACCCTCAAAAACGCGATCTATGATAGGCATACCTCCATAACGTTTTATAACCGAGAAATAAAACCAGGCACGATAAAAATAAGCCTGTCCCAGAATCTCTTTTTTTTGTTCTTCCGTCAACGGGACTTTATCAATATTGGCAATCACACGATTCACAATACGTAAAGATGGATATGCCTTTCCTATCGGTGTTTTATCCCCATTACCAATCTCAGTAACATTTTCACTCTTACCCGTCAATAACCAAGAGCCTGAAAAGAATTTAGCAAAAACCGTACTATTATATGTTGCTGCCATTTCATCGGCCATTACACCCACATAAGTACGGCCATAACTACCTCCATCAGCACTTTCAAACCAATTGTAATTATCTAATTTGGAATATACACCATCCAAAAAGCCACGAATCGATTCATAATTTGCATAAACAGAAGTTTCGTCAAGCCCGCCAGCATCTTCACGTTTATCCAGGAAATCTTCGCATCCTACATTTAAAAGCAAGAAAAATCCCGCCAACAATATATATATACATTTATTCTTCATACTACCAATTATTAAATGAATCAGAACGAGAGTCTTATACCGGAGGTTATCGAACGCAGAATAGGATAGCCTTTCTGGTTACCTTCCGGGTCAATACGGTTATCTCCTCCCCAAAATGTCAACAAATTATTGCCATTCACATAAAGCTGTAAATTGGAAATACGCGCAGCTTGCAACCAACGTTTGGGTAATTTATAGCTAACTTCAAGATTTTTCAAACGCAGATAAGAGAAATTTCGATAACGATATGTACTCTCTGTTCCATTAAATCTGCCATTATTAATCAAATGTAAAGCCGGAGTTGTAATGCCACCCTGATTGGCAGTTTCCGGTGTCCATGCAGCCATGACATCAGGCTGTGCATTAATCTTTCCATCGATAAATGAAGCCATATATACATGATCTACTAATTTATAGACACCTGTTGGAGCATAAAACATGGCACTAAACCCTAATCCTTTCCAGTCAAATCCTAATTGAAAACTATAAGTGTGCAAGGGGTAATTAAGTTGTGAAACTGCAACTTTATCAGAACCATTCAAAACACCATTGGCATCGAAATCAACATAAACCAAATCACCTGGAATTACCTGACTCGGAGCAACAGAATTAATAGAACCTGTTTGGGCATAATTAAATACATCATCAATAGTTCCATAATTACCAATAGCCAAATAGCGAATCTGATGTCCAATAGGCTTTCCTGCACCTTTCAGGTGCTCTGGAGAACGATATGGGTCATCACGGAACACAACCCGGTTTTCACTTGATGCCATAGTGAAACCAACATTATAACGAAAATCCTTACCTATTTTATCTTGCCAGCGCAACTCTACTTCAAATCCATGATTCTTAGTACGCCCCATATTCACAGCATTGAAAGTCGCGCCTGCTATTGATGAAGTAGTGTTAGGTGTCATTAAAATATCCTTTCGTTTCTCATCAAACAAGTCCAGTGTCATGGATAGTTTGTTCCAGAATCCCACTTCAATTCCCAAATTTTGTTTGGTTGACTTCTCCCAAGTCGAGCCCACGTTTGCAATAGAGCCTTCTTTATAAATAGGTCCCCATTCATGCGTTTGCGTATCACCCAATGTTATCACTCCCCCAGAAGTAAATGACTGTATATAATTCCAGCGACTTGCTCCTGCATCAGAACCGACCTTTCCCCATGAATAACGAAACTTAAGATTAGTCAGTATCTTACTTACACTACTTTTCTTTATAAACGGTTCTTCCGAAAGACGCCATCCCAAAGAAAATGAAGGAAACAATCCAAAACGATGTCCGCGAGCAAACTTTTCCGAACCCGTATACGAAACATTCATCTCTCCTAAATACCGCTCTTTCCAGTTATATGTCACACGTCCTACCCAGTCCTCATTATAGCTAGGGAAACGAACATTGTCACCATCTTTTGAATCATAAATCTGCCGATTAAACAAAGCAAGTGCCCCGACATTATGACCATTGAATGTACGGTTATAAGCTACTGAAAACTCATAATAGAAACGACGTGTATATCCATCTAACCTATCATAATATTCAACAGTAGGAGACAAGGGTACGGACTCTGCATCAGGAAGACGTGTATTCTCAATCATTGGATACGAAACCGAACCATCCTGATTAATAATCGGATTAGCGTAGTCGTAAACACGATGATAACGGATTATAGACTTTAACGCCTGATTCGCACTTCCTCCACGAGTTACATTAGTCGAGGTAGTAGAGGAAGAAGAATAAGACAGCTTAGCACCAATTTTTAATCCGGGAGTAATAAAATCCAGTTTCTGCTCAAGAGACGCATCATACCAGCCTTGAAAAGTCTTACGTAAGTTTGCACCGGCCAGATTCATATTAGCAACCGGATTCTTTTCTTCATCATCTCCCCAATATCCATCAGAATATTTCACAGGGTGATCGCTCGTAGACTCTGTCATTATACGGTTAAATGGATTATCGCTATCTAGAGATTTGTTACGATATGCCATTTTACCGGCAACATTCACAGAAAGTTTTGTGGTGGAAGTAATATTAAAATCAAAATTAGAGCGCCAATTATAACGTTTGTACGTATGTCGCGGATCAAAAGCATCGTTTTCTTTCAAATTGTAGATATCACCGTCTCCCTGATAACCTACAGAAGCAAAATACTTCATATAACCAGTTCCTCCACGTATGTTTACATTATAATTTTGGGTATAGCCACTACTTACCAATTCATCCCACCAATTCACATAAGGAAATACATCGTTGTAAGCACCATAGTTACCTTCCTCATAAGCACGCTGCCAAGCTTCAATCGTAGAAAGAGGAATCAATTTATCCCAACTTCCATCATTAGCAAGCCCTCGATTATACGCTTGCATAGCCGTCACATGATCAGCTAAATGCATACTTGTCGTCGGACTCTTAAACGTCACATTTGCCGAAAAATTAATTTCCGGCGAATTGTCCGTACCACGTTTGGTTGTAATAAGAATCACACCATTACCACCACGCACACCATAAACAGCCGTTGCAGAAGCATCTTTCAGAACAGAAATTGTTTCAATTTCATTCATGTCAATATCATCCATGTCGCGCTCGATGCCATCCACTAATACTAAAGGATTCGTATTCCCCCATGTACTCTTACCACGAATATACATCGTCACATCATTATCACCCGGCTTTCCCGAAGAATTGATTGCTATGACACCATTCAACTTTCCTTGAAGAGCTTCCGAAACAGAGTTCACACTACCAGACTTCATCAATTCCAGTCCGTCCGCTTGAGTGATAGAACCAACATTCGTCACTTTTTTCTGAACACCATAACCCACCACTACAACTTCTTCGAGTACACTCGCATCTTCCTGCATCTTAAAAACGGTTCTTTTGACTGCCTCTTCAGCTTTCATTTCAATGGACTTATAGCCTACATACGAAAATTGAAGAACAGAATTAGCTTTAACAGTCAGCTGAAACCCTCCATCAAAATCAGAAATCGTACCTGTAGTAGTTCCCTTAATCTGGATATTCACCCCGATAAGAGTCTCACCACTTTTCGCATCCACAATTCGTCCCTTGACTGTTTTTGGCCATCCTCCATCGGCATGACTGATCTGTACCGAAAAGAGCAATAGAACCAACATCAGCAGACGAAATACTTTCGTGCTAAAATCTACATTTCTCATAAATTAGATCCAATTAGGTAATTAATATAAATTGTTATTAAATCTCTTTACGTAGTTTATACAATAACTTTAGTTTAGCGGGAATATTGAATTTACCGTTGAACGAATCCCCAGTATACCAAGTAGCAAATACGCCTTCTTGAGTAGCATAGAGCGTATCACGAGCTTCCTCTAACTGCCTAATTGCAGCATCCAGATTTTCAACCCGTTCATCAGTATTTTTATATGCAAGAACAAAATGATATAATGAACGGCTTAAGGCTTCCATATAATGACACGGAGCTGCCAGATTATCCCTGAAGAAACGTTGATCTTGACAAGGAAGTTGTTTCAGAAGATCCTCACAACGACGGGAAACTTCACCAAAACGAAATACAGCTCTCTCCATTCCTGCAATTAAAGAGTCAACTTGATTATTTCCGTCAATACGAAACGTCCGTCCCGGTATCCGTTCAAATCCTATATCATACAAAGGATTGGGAGAAAAATCCTGAAAACGTTTTCCTATTTGATCGAATACACGTGAATATCTTAAATCCTGAAAAATAAACTGCCGTTCCATATTTGGAAATGCAGAAGGCTTCTGCTGCCAATAAGCATAATAATAATCATGATAAAGCTTAGCAACTTTAGCGGCATGTTTCTTTCCAAAGTACTGCGTACAAAAATCCAGTAAAAACGAATCAGTATCATAAAGCTGCATATCCCACATCATACGAGCATTGGCAGCCATTTCCATTACAAATTCCCGCAAATTACCTGCGTTGACAACAGAGAAAGTCAGCGGTCCACGAGTATTGACATATCGATAATTAAACTCCATTTTCCACGGACCTTCGGCCGGAGCCAGATGAGCACCGGTAGAAGTAAACTGAAGATTCATATAATAGCCCAGCTTCACTTGCTTTTTTGTATCAAAGGCAACCAAATCATCATAAGGATAATGGTCTCTCCGCCCGGCCACAAATGTCCAAAGCATATTCTCACCCGTTGGTGGCTGAAGATAGTCTTTGGCTAATAAATCAGACAGTTCATCATAAAAAGTCATACGAACAAAAGGATCTTTTTCACCTGTTGCTTCCTTTATCATATCCAGTTGAATACGGATCATACGGTTAATAACCTCCGCACGCTCCTTATCCGTTTCCGGAGCATCAGAGAAAGCTGCCCAAAAAGGCTGGTCATTAATTCCACGGAAAGAAATCTGCCAAAGATTTTCCTGTTTATCACGGCACACAGTTTCAATGCTATACTGCCAGAACTCACGCAACGATTCCTCATCAGACAATAATAACTTAGGCGGTTCCATTTTACGCACTGTCCGCCAATAGCCCTCCCAATTCATCAGATTGTTGTTACAAGCAACGTGATGATGAGAAGTTAATATCAGACCATATTTACGCAATAATGCAGCTCGACTATTCAATTTATAATCAGGGTATGTTACTGTCGCTTCTAATTCTACAGTATTAAGTTTCAGCCTCAACATAGTCTCAAGCCACAATTCATCATTTTCTTTCGACAGCTTCCTCCATGGCTCAAATAAATCTGTATCATTAGGAAACCATGCACGATATCGCACTTGTGGAGACTTTTGATAATAGTCAAAATCTGAAGAAATCATTACTTGTTTCTTATACTGTGGTTCCCAAGACGAGAAATACCATAATGCCGGCACTTCAAGAAACTGTTCACTAAATGTATAAAGGGCATAAATAGTGCCCCGCATATCTTTTCCATGGATGTATATCCGTCTCTTCAACACATCACAATAAATTCTATGGGATTCAAAACCATCTAAAGAGCGAAGCAGTAATTTATCAATTAACAGATCATCCGTAGATTCATTAACAACTACAATATCTATCCCTTTTGCATTATCAGCCCTTTGAGAAATCTCCGGTTTATAATGCATCACTTTCTCAAAGTCTTTAGATAAAGTTGCCACCGCCAATTTCACAGGTTCAACTTCGTGACCGGATACCACAATCTGAAAGTTACCATCTTTTAAATTTAGAGATGAGTTAGCATTTATTGCTAACGATGAAATGGAAATAAAAGACAGCATAATCAGAAGCGATACAAACAGTCTACTATAATTCTTCATAGTCTCACGATTTTTAAATTCAAGTCATTAACATCCTATTTATTGAAGTGGAGGCAAATTTAAAAATTATGAACTGGATAAAAATGAAGTATGTTTATCGTATAATAAAAATATAGGTTTCTCAAAAAGAATAATTACTAATAATCAACTACTTAACAAACAAGATTAAGGCAAAAATATAGGGTTTTATACATATCTGTACAGAATATATACTACTCTTTTTTATATATAATATAGACACAAACAACCTTTATATGTTTTTTTTATATATTTTTGCGGAAGTACTCATATTAGATAACCTCCAGTATACTTACATCAGAATCTATGCAAAAAGTTAAACAGAAATACGGTTTCATTTTTTTAATGATATCTTTTATCCTTACTTCTCTATTTTACATGGGATGTTCTCAAAGAAAACAAGTAAGAAATAAAAAAGAAATCGAAAAAAGAATATCGCCCGTATTGCAGCAAAAAAGAACGTACCGTCAAGAAAAAATAGAACGTGTAGATTCCATTAAGCATTTTCTTCATACCAATGAAAATGCTATGCATGAAGAAGATATATTTAAAGAATATATGAATTTATACAATGAGTTCAAATTATATTCTTTTGATTCTGCTTATCACTATGCCACACAGTTGTGTAAAATAGCCAATGAACTAAACTCATCAGGTTATAAAATTAGTGCCAAAACTCAATTAGGCTATATCCTAGCACGTGGAGGGTTCTTTAAAGAAGCTATCGACACTCTATCTTCAATACAAATTGAAAAAGATGCATTACCTGACGTCGTGCTATCGAATTATTATATCAGCTTCGGCCGTGTTTATCATGATCTGGCAGACTATACAAAGGATGATGTATTTTCTGCGAAATATAATAAACTAGGAAATGAACTATTATACAAGAGTTTATCACATTTGACAGATTCATCTACTATATATTATGTAAAAGGGAAAATTGCTCTCAAAGAGAATAAAGTAGAAAAAGCCAAACAATTCTATCAACAAGCATTGCATCTATGCGATACGACAGATTCGGAAACACTTTCTATACTTCTGTCGACGATGGCATTCATTGACTATAAGTTGGAACTGAACGACGAAGCCATTGAATATTATGTACAAGCAGCCATCAATGATATTCGCAGTGCGATCAATGAATCTGTATCTTTAAGAGGATTGGCAA
>ERZ827186.1662-NODE-1662-length-17419-cov-5.075847_pt1 | contig 17419 bp, 34 predicted proteins | sample MGYA00519918_ERZ827186 | MGnify/ENA primary metagenome ERZ827186 (study PRJEB31778, sample SAMEA3449275) | human gut metagenome | biome: human gut; feature: human-associated habitat; material: faeces | place: United Kingdom | collected 2010/2012 ...
TTTTGTAAGCGGTATGGTAAACCAGCCGTTTGTATGTATTGTACACCTCGGTAAAATCTTCTTCAAAGTTTCGATCATCAAGCACACTTAGATATAACGCAAGCAACGCAGTCACCTCTATTCACATTGATTGTGTGTAGTGTACCACCCTGCCTGTTTTGCAAGGCGTTTCCACTCCCGGATTTCATCCTTGCTGTCCGGCGTGATGATTTCTGTGAACTTATAGCCTTTTGGCTCTGCGATCAGGTCAATAAACAGTCTTCGGCGGTAAATATAGTCCCGCTGTGCCCGCCGGGTGAATTTTGACTTGATTTCCACCACTTCCACCGTGCCGTCAGTATACACCAGCACATAGTCTGCCGTGTATCGCGCCGCTGGCAGTTTTACATTGCCATACTCCTTTGCAGGCAGCAGAGGAAAGGCAACGTGCGGCGTTGCCTTGATGATCCTGCCGGATTCAATGCCCGGCACCACCACGGATATGTAATACTCGTACTCTCCCCGGCTCTCGAAAGTTCTCCCGATTTTCCCAGCAGACTTTGCCGCATCCGCCAACGTCTGCTGCGCCGTGGTACACTTTCCCCTTGTTCGCCGTGCGATTTGTGCTTCTGCCTGCGCCCGGTAGCGCGGCGGCAGGTCTTCAAGGTTCAGCCTTGTGCTCATGTCTCCCCCTTTACCATTTCCGGCTCAGAATGGCATAGCATTGCGCTTCCGTTACTTCCCAGCCGTCTTCCCGGGTTTTGTCAGACTGGTGCAGTTCCCCCGGATCGTAAACAACGCTCTTTTCCAGTTTCCAGCCCGGGAAACGCTGGCTCCACCAATAGGCGTCATTCTGCATATCGCCGCAGGCGTCCCGAAGTTGTTTTCTACTCCACTTCGTGTCATTGGGTACCTGCTCTTCCGGCAAAATCAGGTTTTTGGTTTCGATGCAGACACGCTCTGTGTGGTTGTAGATATACCCGACCGTTCCGTACTTGCCTTGCGTTGTCTGGTCTGTTCCCAGAATTTTTTTCATGTCAATGCGATCCGCATTCATGGTTCCCAGACTTTCATACTCGTTTGTTCCGGGAATACGGCGACGCCAGAGGTCTTCCAGCATTTCGCGCACTTCGCGGCGGTCGATCTGGTCAAGCCCGATGCACTCTACAAAGCCGTGCATATGTAAACGGCCATCTTTGCCCTTGCGCACAGCCCAGAGCATCATTTTGATTTTCTCCCGGGCAATCTTGAACCGTTTGCAGATTGCAGCAATTACACGGCGCTTATAGTTTTTTACTTCCCGGACGCATCCTAGAAAATCGTCTGGCAGAAAGATTTCTTCAAACGTCCCAGACAGGAAGAACCCGTCTTTTGTGAAGTTTGTAACAACTTTCCTCTGCTTTTTCCGCAGAGAGGACATTTTGTTTCTGGCTTTCTGTCTTTCGCCGGACTTCTTCTGCTTCTTCCCTCTGGTGTTCCGTTCCTGCGGGGTAATGGCGTAGAGACACACAGCCATATAACTATCACCACAGATAATCTTTTTTTCTCTGATATAGTTTCTGCGCATCCCTATCACCTCCTGCCCCGGTCAACTTCCTGTGTTTATTTTTCTTCTGTGGACCAGCACAGTCACAGAAATAACGGGTATACAAGCTCCCTAAAGAGGACTTTCGCCCCTTTAGGTTATGCTTTTTGCCATTTTCTGGCAGTTAGTCTTTCGGTGCCGCCGGGTAGTACATCCAGTGCGTTACATTGCCGTGTTCATCGAATCTGTCATCTTGGCCTTCAACAAACCACTGCCCGGTTCCGTCGTGAATTTCATAGTGTGCTTCATGCTGAGTGCCATCTGCGCAATGTGCCCAGACCTTCATACTGGTTTCGCCGGAGTAGGTTTCATTCCCATCATTCCAAGTTTCATTGTGGGTGGGCGGCGGATCACTCGCCCGCCGCCATTCCTGCACTTCCACCTTCGGTGCATCGTCCAACTCTTCAAGACAAGCTCTTAACGCCCCCTGAATCATCGCATCCACAACCGCATTTCCCGTGTTAGTTGCCACGATTCCCAGCAGAATATTATTTCTGACCGGCAGGGCATCAATTATCATTCTTTCGCTCATTTGCTTTTTCCTTTCTTGCAGCGTGTCCCATAGCGGAAAGATTTCTCTGTTTTGCCGCCGCACGGAAGATTTCTTTTCTGCATTCCTTGCAGTAGTGGGTGTTCGGACCGGCTTCATAGGCCTTTCCGCACCTTTCGCAGATTTCTTTAACCATTGTTTTCTGCCCTCCAAAATTTAGTCATCGTTTCGGAGTACAGCTTGTAGCACTCTGGGCAAAGGTCAGTGTCTTTGATTGGCCCTTCTTTCCACGCCCTGAGAGCTTCCGAATAGCCGCTTTTGTGCCGATCCAGTATTATTTCTTTTTTGCAACGATCGCAAATTCTTATCTCGACATCTCTTCTCACTTTTTTGTTCTCCCGCCTTTTGCTTTCTTTTCATCACGCTTCGGCTCATGATCTGCGGTGGTTGTCAGCTTCACAGTGGGTTGCGGCTGATCCGACCGGTTCAGCGGCTTGTCAAAGCTCACATTCGTCCAGTCGCCCTCCGGCTTATCGTGCCACGCCAGCGCATGACGGATACCAAACCAGACCTGTTCTGCCCGGTACGGAATGCGCATACCGTCTTCGATAAGTGGGTGACAGGCAAACATCTGATAAGCTCTATCCATGTCGTCCTGCATCATGTTCCGATTTTCCAGTGCCCGGTAAAAATCTTCTTTTTCGTCCTCTGCGTTTTTGAATCGCTTTGCATCCATATCGGCATAGTGCTTCGCCATGCAGAGGTCTTCTGCCAGATCATTAAACTGGCCCATGTGCAGGCGTAGATACATCTCGCAAGCAGCCTGCACAGCTTCCGCCACCGGGCGGCTCATTGTCACCGTAACGGTTTCGACTTCCGCCGGGGTATCTATTTTCTTGTCCATGCTGTCACCTCAAATCCTGACGGGTGGAGCGCCGTATCCGTCGCGCACCACAATACCCTCTTTTTCGGAAAGAAACATCACGGTTTTGAACGGGAAGTTTGCTGTGCTGATGCCTGCTTCATTCGCAGCATCCGCCAGCATCTTGCACGGGCCATAGTCGCACACGATGGAAAGATTAAAAATTCTCTCTGTCGCGCCTTCTTTAATGTGCTTGCTCAAAGCCTTTTTAAACACGTTTAACTGATCTAGCGTAACGTCCTGCCGTTTCGCGTCTGCAATGAAACACGCCATAACGGAATTGACGCTATCATCCCCGTTGCTGTGGGGCTGACTGTCAATCAGCTTTCCTGCCCACCAGCTGACTGCCTTTTCGATGGTTTCTTCGGTCAAGTTCATGATGCTTTCCGCCTTTCTTTAGAGTTCTCTTATCTTCTCCGGCCACCGGCGCTGGCTCCGTTCCAGCTTGCAGATCATCGCCGCTAGCTGGATTGCTTCAACCGCCATGTGCACGGCATGATACTGCATTTCCTTCAGGTCTTCTTTCGGGATTTGCAAATCTCCTTTTACTTCATTCCACAGCCGGTATTCGATCCACTGATTCAGCAGATAACGCTCCATATCTGCTTCGCTCATTTCCTCCCGGATCACCGCCCAGCCTTCATGTGCACTATGGAACATCGGAAAATTCTGGTTTGCGGCTCTCAGCTCCTTTTTGACCAGCAAACGGACATCTTTTTCTACAGCATCCATTATTTTTCCTCCCGATTTTTAATCTGCTTGGCTTTCTCCGCTGCTTCCTGGGCAGCCAAGTCCTGCAAGTCGAGGTGGTTCCTTCATGTTCCGGTTCATCGTCCCACCTCACGCCGTACAGCTTGCCATCCATGGTGTACTCTTCGTGGTAGAAGATATTTTTCATCTTCTTCTGCGGAATGCCCAGCATAGCGCCCAGCTCTCCCGCGTCCTGTGTTCTTGGATAGCCGTCCATGCAGTAAAAGGCACTTCCCGTGCCAACGAAAATCCTTCCGCCGTTGTTGATTACCTCACAATGCCCGCAGCCCTTAATCTGGGCAGCCAGTGCAGAAAGTTTCATCTTCTCACCACCTCCACGTCAGGATCACCGTCTTCGATGAACTCAGGATAGGCACTCTTTGCGCGTTTCCTCGCTTCGCGGACTTCCGCATTCGCATTTTTTGCTTCCAGCTTATACGGCAGATACATATTTTCTTTCGTATAGCTGTCAATGCCAAACAACATGATGCTGAACTTTGTCATCGTTTGCTCCCTTCTATTTATTTTTTCTGTCGGTGGGCACTTCCGGGCTTGAACCGGGCGGGGCCTGTCCCATGCTCATATAAAAGGCAGCCGCCGCACCGGGCGGCTGCCTTCCAGAATTTATGACTTCGCTTCGACCGACGGAAGAATGTCGGTGTGGAAATAAAGTTTGTAGTGGTACGGGTCAGTGTGCGTGCCCGTGATATCCTCCACGACATACATTGTGTAGTCGTTCAGATAGATATAGTTTTTGCGGTAGGTGTCCGGCCCAATTTTCACAGTGCAGACCAACTCGTTGTTGCTGTTGTTGGAGATAGACATATAGCCTTCTGCTTCCAGAATGACTGTATCGGTTCTGGCATTGTAGACCGTGATTTTGCGCTCACTCTCGAAGTAATCTGCCTGCTTCGAGATATTGTAATTGGCCTTGTTCGCTTCGCTGCCGCAGCTGCATAACAGCAGTGATGCCAGCAGAGCAACGGCCAGAAAGAACTTTTTCATATTTCATCCTTTTTGCTATGCGTTTATGTGCGGACAGGCTACCGGTGTTATCAGATCGTGGCAAATATGGCTGCCTGCCTTTATTTCTCATTCTGCTTTTTCTTCCTTCTTTTCGACATTTCAAGAATTTCAGAAACCAACTCAACCAGCCGTTCCATCTCACACCTCGCATCATAAAATCCATGGACGTGCCTGCTCTCATACGCATAGGAAAAAATCTTTTCAGCGGCAGCGCGGGGCAAATCGTGCCCTATGTCTTCCTGTATTTTCTGGTATACCAATTCGTGAACCGCCAGGAAGCCTTTATTTTTCAGCGTATTCAGGCGGGCCACTTCATCCTGAAATTTTTTGTTTTCCTCTGCCAATTTATCCCGGTTCCATTTGACTGACATATTTTCGTCAAAGATATGCCCCGCTTTGTATTTCTGCATTCCCACCGGTTTACAAGACATTGCGTTTACCCGGTCAAATTCTCTTTGGATGTCATCCCAATCCATTTCAACTTCTCCTTTTCTGTTCTCACCGTTCTTCCCCCATCAGATCGTCCATGCTCAACTGACCATTGACGTTGTCATCTTCCATCCACCAGCGAAAAACGTCCATGCCGGTCTGCCAGTCGTCTGTCGCAAATTTCTTTTCTTCGGATTCAAGATTTCTCTTTTTACGAGCTTTCAACATTCTTTCAAACGCTGAGATGTACATTTTCTCGTAAGCAGGCCATCGCATAAACTCACGCTGTCTGCCCCCCTACCGGCAATAGGACAACCGATGCAGCCAACACGCTTCTGCCCTTCGCAATACAGCGGATTGATGGGCAAGTGTTCGCTGTGCGTGTAGTCCCACACATCATCGTCAGACCAGTCCACGATCGGATTGACAGTCATCTTGCCCTTAAGGTTGCAGGTCTCGAACAGCCGTCGTTTTTCGTCGTTGTCTCCCATCAAGATGATTCTTTTCGCAGGGTCTTTGTGCATCAGTTCCATCACGCCACGACTGTTTTTGCGCCGTGCAGATTCTGCCCACCGAACGCCTGTTGCAATAAACCGATTCTTTCCCGTGTTTTCCTTCAGAACATCACAGCAATACCGCACAAGTCTTGTGGGTGGCATCAGCTTTTGCGGAATCAGCGTCCACATGGACACAGGATTGTCCTTGTATCGTGGCATGGCAATGGAGCATTGGATTCCACGTTCTTCCATCGTCTTGAACTGCTCACGGATGAAATAGACCGTCTCCGGCGCATCTGCTGTGGTATGGCTGTTGACCACCTCGAAGTTGATTCCAGCACGTTCAGCCAGCGCTACAAGCACCTGTGAATCCTTACCGCCAGAGTATGTGACCATGAGCGGTTTCTTGTACCGATGCTCAGACAGCCGTGCAGCGTCCTGCAACCTTGCGATAGCAAGCTGTTCTTTATCCATCACTTGACCTCTCTTATAATCCAGACCCGGTGTTCACCGTATCCTTCCCAGTTCAGCGCATCCTCATGGCTGCCAGAAACAGCCACGTCCAGCTTATTGCCTTGAATGGCTGCACCGCGATCCTGCACGACGCGCACGCCAATGTTTTCTATGTACAGAACAGTTCCAAACGGCAGGCTTTCATCTGCTGCAACAGTCAGCCCCGCCGTCACCTGTGCGCCGCTGGCAGTGATGCCGTCGCCGGTGCCGCAAATGTGCGGGTATTCTTCTGTGCAGTACGCTGTGCACAGAAATTCTCCGGCATATTCCTTTGTCAGCCCATCCGGCAGGGCATTTTCACTGGCGGCGGTCTGCAACCGGTCGATAACTTCTTCATCTTGAATTGCTCTGTCCTGCCAGTTTGTTAGACGTGCAGCATAGATAATGCGCTGCCCTTCCAGATCATTGATCCGATTCTCCAAAGCTGCATTCCTTGCACCTCCGATAAGCGTAGCCGTCAGGAGCGCGGCAAGCACTGCTTTATTGACTGTTGACATTTTCACTTCCAAACCTCCTTTTCGTCACCGCGATCGGAAACTCTTCTATCTCACTTGCCCAGCGTGCCGTGCCTTTCCCGTATGTAGTTTCCCACACTAGAGGAAAGCCACCGATTCCGTCAAACAAGCTGCCCAGCGTTGCGCCCGCTGGAAGGTATTGCTTCATTTTCTGGGCGATCCAGAACCATTGCGGAAGTGCGATGCTGTTTCCCAGTGCCTTATAACGCGGGCTGTCTGCCGCCTTGTGCTTTTTCCCTTTGGTGTCCATCCATTCTCCAATGTCCGTCCACCCGTCCGGGTAGCCTTGCAGGCGTTCGCATTCCGTTGGGGTCAGTCTGCGGACGATCCATTTGAGTAATCTTTTATCCTGTCCACGAACAAGCATATCGTTATACGCATCCTGCCCATTGTAGCTGCCTGCGTGTGCGCCGGGCGATAGCGTACCTGTTGTTGTTTGGATTGGGGCGTTTATGTATCTTTCCGCCAGAATCGCGGTGTAGTCGGTCACTCTGCTTTCATGGTCTCCGGTAATGGTCGGCACTGTCTTGCCATCACCATTTCCCCGTGCATCAAAGACCTTATACGCTACTGCTGGACGGTCAACAGTGTTCAGCGTGTAGCTCTGGTTTTCCTTCACGCCAGAACCATTTGCGCCGGCCGTTTCAGAGCGATCAATAATGTTTCCTGCCAGGCAATAGACCGGCTGAAAAAGGGTCTGATCCTGTAGCGTCGAAAGTGTTCCTGTTTTTTCGGTCTGCACCAGTGCGCCTTTGCCGCCCCCGGCACAGCCTGACCGGATTTTCAAGGTGTAGGCTTGCCCCCCCTGCTGGCCCACCATTCGATCATTTCCAGCAGGGCGGTTTCCAGCAGTTCTTGCAACTTCTTGCCACGTCTGGATGCTCTGGTCAGGATGCCCCGGCAGGCTTTCGCGCTCAAATAATATTTTTCCGGCACGTCCACCTGCAAAATCCACGACAAGAGCGATACGCTTTCTTCTCTGGGGCACTCCCCAATATTGAGCGTCGAGCTGTCGCCAAGCCAAGGACCATCCATTTCCGGCAATTGCTCCGGCTTTGCTCCATCTGCCCCCCCTCGGAGGTCTAGGAATTGAAGCGTCTGGTTGTTCCACGCGGGCAAGTTCTTCCAGCACGGCGCGGAAGTCTTCTCCGCCGTTTGAACTGAACGCTCCGGGAACATTTTCCCAAATAACGACAACTGGATAACTTCCATGTGTCGCCCTCCTCATTTCTTTTATGATCCGAACCGCTTCCATGAACAATCCAGACCGTTCTCCCGCAAGTCCTGCCCTGCGTCCTGCAATGGACAAGTCTTGACACGGCGAACCAAAAGTGATGCAGTGCACTGGTTCTATCTGGTCGCCATGTATTTTTGTGATATCTCCAAGGTGGATCACTTCTTGTCACCCCACCTTGCTTTATGGGGTAAGTCCTGGCACGGGCTGCTGCCGATCAAATAATCTGCCACAATTTCGTCATCTTCTGCCCACTTCATTCCCAGAAAATCCGCAACGCCGAAACTGCCGTCTTCGCAGCAATGCGTTTCATGCACAAGCGGTTGGTTTTCAAGTTTCTTCAACGGCCCAATTCCACTGGCGGCAAATATCGCATTTGCCGTTGCGGTCCAGGCTGTCTCTTTATCACCAGTTCCGCCGTTGGTGAAGGTCTTCCCGCACAGCCTGCACCTGAACGTCATGTAGTACCCTTTCATTATTCTTCTCCCTTCTGCTTTTTGTTCTTGCACGGGTGGCCGGAATCGAACCGGCTTGCCTGCCGCTTGGGGGATCAGGACGGCAGGCAACTTCCTTTCTACACCCGCATATCAAAACCCACCGCGCAAGAGAGGTGGCGCGGTGGGGCGACCCGTTGCGGTCGGGTCTGCTGCCTTTTGCCTGGGCAATTGGGACAGGGCGTTTCTGCGCTCACGCTGCGACGTGCCGCTCAGCTTATGCTGGACTGCCATGCAGGCACGGTTTAGAAAATACAGACAGGTCGGATTTTCACCGCCTTGTACGGAAGGTTAGCGCTGCTTTTTCAGCATCTGTATTTCCCCGCCGGTTTTGGAAGATGAACAAACCTTAACCGGCTTCCATGGAATATGCGAGCAAAGCGGCGCGGGCTGGGTTCGACCCCGCTCCCGGTGTGCTGCGGACACACCCCGCGCCATATAAAAACCGCCCGGCCTTCACACATGACAACTGCTGCTTATCTGCTGAAAAACTCTGGCCGGGCGGTTACATTCAGTTTGTTTTGTGGTGTGTCACACTGTATTCTTCGCATTCCTTGTTGTACCCGTCGCATGGCGCGCACCGCTGCGACGTGATACGGAACGTGTGTTGACACTGTTCACTCTTCTGTTCGCCCTTCTTCAGGGCTGGATGGGTCTTTGTGGACCTAGCAAGGTTCTTCATTTCTTTTGCCTTATATAAGTAAGTGCCAGTGCCCAGCGGCACCGTGTTCAAATGGAGCTTTGGTTGAACCCTGCGTGTCCGGTAACGGCGCTTGTTGTGGATGGCCCAGCCCGGCGTTTCCAGCGGTAAAAGCGTATGTGTCAGGTCGTCCAGTCCTTCATAGAATCGCTTGATGTCCTCTGTGATTTTCTCAAACGAGTCTATAATTATCTGGCGCATTTTCATCAAATCGCCCACCGGGTCTTCGGACCACTCTCGTGTGCCGTGCTCAGAATCGGTTACTATCATGCGCTTCCTTTTCCTTCCGCGCCGCAAACTGTGCAGCGCCTTCCGGGTATCTGGTGGGCTTCCCGGTCAGGTCTGCCGTTGCGGCAAACTCCCGCAGGATATGCAGCAGAGGGACAGCAACAACGCCAGTTACTTTCACGCTCATAGGTTCAGCCCCCGTTCTGGTCTTTCCGTGCCTGCTTGTCCACCGCACTGATGATGTGCTTTACCACTTCTTCCATGGGCATATCACCTGCCGGGACCTTGAACATCACGCCCTGCGCCTGACCCGGATTTTCCTTTGCCTGCTTCATTGCATCTGCAACAATTTTCTCCATCATGCTGTCCATGTTGCCGGGCTGGCTGGCAGAAGGATCATTCCGCTTTTCTGCCGTGGCGGCAGTGGCATGGTCATCCTGCTTCTCCGCTGTGTCGGCAGTGGCAACAGGTTCAGCAGCAGGCGCTTCGCCATACTCGCTCTTCCACGCGACTTCAAACACGCTGTCGATGATGTCCTTAGCCACCGTCATAATGGCTTCCGCTTTCTTACGGTTACCTTTGCCGCTGTCCGCAACGGTGTGCGCCACCGCTGCTGCGGCCATAAATACCTGGTTCGCGCCGTCTCCCATCGTTTCTATGTCGATCAAACTTTTGCTCTTCATCTTCGCGACCAGCTTTGCAATGTTCTTGCCCATAACACGACTTCCTTTCAGGACGGCACATTTCCGCCCACGTCACTAGTACCAGTGGCTTCATACGAATATTCTTTCAGCTCAATGTCCTGTACGCTGTCTTCATCCAGCCACTTGTTGATGATGTCAAACAGGTATTGCTTGCGCATCTGAATAATATTCTTGTTGGTGGTGCCCAGAGAAAACATCTTGATAGCAACGCTCGCTACAAGCCGGGTCAGTTCATCTCCCTGCCCGTTCATTTCCACATAGACACTTTTCTTCTCCGGCGCATCATGGCTCGTGAAAAACGCCAGAATATGCGTTTTGCTCTTATCCATGTAGCCGTCCCCCTTACGAAGGCAGGCCGTCGTCTGCATCCTGTGGCCTGCTGCCGGTGCCCGCCCGGTCGTCCACAGCAGCGCCAGAGCAGGTAGCACAGTCACCGAAGCACCCGGTGTTCGTGTTCTCTTTCAGCTTTGCCATCGCTTCCTCGATAGCGGTATCCTTTTCACAGTGCCACCGGACGCTCTGCCGCTCACCGTATTCAATCTCGCTACTGCGGGCGTTCCATGCATCATCCAGTATACCGTCCAACCGGTTCTTCATGTCGTCCAGCATCTTAATCGCCTGTTCCTTTTCCGGGCTGGACTGCACGATTACGTCAGCCAGTGCCATAGCCGCGATCTGCGCGATATCTCCCGCGTGGCCGTCAACCTGAATTTCGACATCATCGCCATCCAGAGCGACAGCCAAATAGGCATCCCATCTTTCCTTCATCTTTCATCCTTTCTCTTTGATGTGAATATTCGGTCTGGTGGAGCATCCCGGAATCGAACCGGTTCCGGGGCTACACCCCCGGACGCGCCTGCATACTCCATAAAACGGGCGGCTTGACAGGCTGCCGCCCACCCATGCGGGCCGCCCTATGTATTCTTTCAGTCCTCAGTAGGTAGGACCCCCGACTGTCGGAATGGCCGGGGCAGCCGTCTGCGTCCCCACGTTTCCGGCTGCATGGTGGGCGTGATCCGGTGCGCCCAGACCGTCGCCGTCAATCTCGCGGGTCTCTGCCGCCGATCAGCACGCCGCCCAGCAGTAGGATCAGCCACAACGCTACCACGCCAACGCCAAACTCCGTTATTACTTTGACCCAGTACAGTAGCGCTGTCAGGATGACGGCCAGAACCAGCGTTCCCGCCAGAACGGCCACCAGAATAATCAGGTTCATTTCGCTTTTCGCCCTTTCTTCTGCTTGTGTTGCTGCGTCTGCCTGGACTTCCGGCGGTCTTTGCACGGGCGGCAGTACAGCGTGGTCAGCGTGTCGAACCGGCGGTACGCCCCGCCGTCATGCCTTTTCTTGCTGTTGTTCATGTTCCTTCCGCTCCCTCCGCTCTCTGTTCCTCTCGATTAGATTATCCAGCTCTTCCCGGGCCTTCTGCTCTTTCAGCAGTTCGTCCAAGCGCCAGTACCCGTATGACTTTCCCGCCGCGTCCGCCTTGCGCACATCGGCGGTCAGCGGATCAGCGGGCGGGTTCTTATACTTCTTGCGTACCCGTTCCGCAAATCGTTCTGCACAAACGGGGCACCGCCGGGCGGTGACATTATTTGAAAGAATCACCGCCCCGCAGTCAACGCAGGTCTTGATTATCACCGGTCCATTCCCCCTTGTGGTTCTGGATGTAGCGCCGGATATCCTCCGCAAACTTTTTGCGCTTCCTGCGCTCTATCACTTCAAAGATGGTGTACATCGCCGCACACACCACGACGACTGTCACCGCCGCCGTGCCCATCATCTGGCACGCTCCCGCTTCAGCTGCTTTTCCAGCTCTAAGCGTTCGCACTCCCAGCGATACCGCCGGACACGCTCTTCCAGCAGGTTCACCTTCTGTTCCAGCTTCGTGGTGTAGCTGATGCTGCACCAGCCCCATGTCAGCAGGGCGGCAATGGTGACGATCAGTGCGAACCATACAACCGGTTCCCGTGCGGCTGCCTGGGCGGCATCCACGCCGTAGAACCACATAATAAAGTTCCTCATGCCGGTTCATTCTCCTTTCCGTCTTCCTGTGCCTGTGCGCCAGCCTTTGCCAGCTTCATGCCCTGAACCACGCCTGCGATATAGGTCGCCGCTTCCGGGTTCTCTGCCAGCAGTTCGGCCATTTCCTTGCTCTGGCTCTTGTCTTTCTCGCTCATGCTCTCACGCTCCTTTGTTGTCTGCTCCTTCCCGTCGTGCTATAATATGGTGTCATTGGTGATAAGCAGCGCCGCCGGGAAGTCCGGGTCGTAGTTGAACTCGATCCGGGCTTTTGCTTTGTGGTCAATAAATCTCACGAATGCCCCGATTTCTCCCAACTTCTGAAACGCTTCTTCCTTGCGCCACACGCCGATTCCTATGCCGTTGCAATGAATCTCTTCCGGCTTGTAGCCGTAGTGTTTCAGCACTTCGTCCACGTCGAGTTCATCAAATGCTTTTTTGCGGATCACACTTCTTCACCCTCCCTTTTCTGTTGCTCTCGTGTTGCCCATCTCCTCCCGCCGTGGTACAATAGCCACAGAAAGGAGGTGTAAAAATGAGCCTGTCGTTAACTAAAAAGGCTATCCTTGCCGGATACGCTCATTCCATTTCTCTTAAGGGATTTGAAACAAATCGCCTGTTTCTCGTCACCGCCGCTGGCATCATCAGCGGTATCCCTGTGTTTGATGAAAAAACAGACAATTTGAATGTTACCGTTGCACAGACGCTCAACTCTGCGGCTCTTGAAGCTGTTTCTAAGGCTGATAGCCCCGATGAAGAGCGTTCCGCTGGAAGCGGCGAGTTCATTCTGTTAAGGGATGCTCGGTTTGAAGCCACAACTCCCGTTGTGAACTTCCCCATTCTGACCGTGTTCTACGATCAGATCATTGCCGTGAGCCTTGGTACTGACCCCACCAATCGTTAAGCCCTCGACATTTTGCCGTCCTTGTACTGCTAATACAAGGGCGGCAATTTCTTTTGCGCTGCCAGTGATTACAATTTTCATCTTCTTCACCCCCTTTCTGTCGCTCTTGTGTTGCCTATCGGAACTTTACAGTGCCATTATAGTCAATTTTCGGAACATTGTCAACGGTTTTCTGGGATTCTTTTGTTGATTTTCGGAACTTTATTTGCTATAATGGGATTGCAGAAAGGTGGTGAATAAAATAAATGACCATCGGCGAAAGAATTAAAGTCCTCCGTAAAGAGAAAAATCTTTCAATGGAGGATTTTGGCTCTGTAATCGGTATGGGCAAGTCTGCTGTCAGCCGTATCGAAAACGGGGTCAATGGAACAACAGATCAGACTATCCGCTCCATCTGCCGGGAGTTCGGTGTAAACGAACAGTGGCTCCGCACTGGCGAGGGCGAAATGTTTGAGCAGACCCGGGCAAGCGTGCTGGATCGGCTGTCCATGGAATACGATCTGAGCAGGGAGCAGCGTTCCGTAATTGAAGCGTTCCTTGATCTGGACCCGCAGGAACGGGACGTGATTCTGAAGTATGTGCATAACGTTTTTGACCGTTCCGCAGAATCCGCAGCCCAGAGCACAGCAATACCTGATAAGGAAGCCCAGCGCATTGCCGAGAGCGACGAGTTCAAAGCCCTTCGGGAAAAGAACGAGCCGCCGGAGAGCGAATCGTGTACTACCGCCGGTTAGTTCTTCAACGCGCCGCTTCTGAGTGGCTGAAGAATCACCAGTAAATCCGCGCAAAAAGAAAAAGCCCACCGGGGGACAGGCCCGGTAGGCTTTTTCGTGTATACAAATTATTCTATGGAGGTATTATCTTATGAGAAAAATTTCTGTCTTTGCTGTTTCCTGTGCCGCCATTCTCCTTCTTTCCGCTTGTGGCAGTTCTTCCAGTTCCGCGCCTGCATCTAGCGGCGCTTCGTCTGCTGTGTCCAGTTCTTCGGAACCGGTTTCTTCCGTTTCCGTTTCATCTTCTGCATCGGTCGATGATGCGTTTTCCGATTTTGAAGCCGCGCTTTCCGAGAACGGTATTGCTTATACGGAAAAGGTTCGTATGGCTGCTGAACTTATCGGCGGCGTAAACGGCTACAAATACAAAACACCCGATTATAACATTGAGGTGTATACTTTTGATCCGTCGTCCGACGCTTATCTGACTGCCGAAAAGGACGGCACCGTTATCATGGAAGGCTTTGGCTCATTCCCTGCTTATGCTCACAAAGGCATGGTTCTTATGCAGACCGACAACCTTCCCCAGGAAGTGATTGACCTGTTCGATGCCATGTAAAGCTCCACATTGTCTTTCTGCAAAGGTGGTGTCCCTATGAAGAAACAACCAACCGGCGGCAAGCGGCTTGTTGCCTACTACCGCTACAGCGGCGGCAGCCATCAAACGGAGCAGTCCATTGAGGGCCAGCGCCGGGACTGCGAGACCTACGCCCGTATCCACGGCATGGTCATTCTGCATGAATATATTGACCGGCATATCTCCGGCAAGACGGACGACCGCCCGGAGTTTCAGCAGATGATCGCCGATGCCGGGAAAGGGATGTTCGACTATGTGATCTGCTGGAAAACAGACCGCATTGCCCGCTCCCGGTATGACAGCATCGTCTATAAAAAGAAGCTCCGCGACAACGGCGTGGAGCTGCTCTATGCCGCAGAAGCCAACGTTGAAGGTTCCGGCGGTATCATCGTGGAGGGCTTGATGGAAGCCCTTGCCGAATACTACTCTGCCGAACTGGCCGAGAAGGTGCGGCGCGGTATGCGGGAAAGTGCCTTGAAGGGCAAGGCTATTGGCAGTTCCCGCCCCCTTGGCCTTACCGTTGACAAGGACAAGAAGTATATCATCGACCCTGCCGGGGCTGCAGCTGTGCGGTATATCTTTGAGCAGTACGCCGCCGGGGCTGCGTCCTCTGCTATCGTTGCACACCTGAATGAACAGGGCTTGTGCACCAGCCGGGGCAACCCGTTCAATAAGTCCAGCGTGGTGCGCATCATCCAGAACGAGGTGTATCGGGGCGTGTATGTCAGCCCCAAGTTTGACGTGCGCATTGAGGGCGCAGTACCGGCTATTATTGACGATGATCTGTGGGGGAGGGCACAGAAGATGTTTATTCGTAACCGCCAGAGCCGTTCCCCGCGCAATGACCGCGCGGACTACATCCTGTCCGGCAAGCTGTTTTGCGGCGAGTGCGGCACTGCCATGAAGGGCGTGTCCGGCCACAGCAGCAACGGCGAGGTGTACTTCTACTACAACTGTCCGTGCAAGGACTGTCACCGCCGGAACATCCCGAAGGACGAGCTGGAAGGTCTGGTGATCCGCACCGTCTGTAACGACGTGTTGCAACCGGACGTGATGGATCGCATTGCAGACAGTGTGATCGAAGCCCAGACCGCCGAACTGAACCAGCCCAACCCGGAGAAGGAAGCATTGCAGCACGAGCTTGCCGACGTGCAGCGCAAGGCAAAGAACCTGCTGTCTGCATTGGAGAACGGCACCGCCGGGGCTATGCTGACCAACCGCCTTGCCGAACTGGAACAGCAGGCCAACACGCTGTCCTATCAGCTGTCGTCGCTGGAATCTGAGCCGAAGTTCCCGGTCTTCTCCAAGGAAGAAGTTCTGTACCTGTTGGAACAGTTTCTCATTGCCCCCAGCGAGAAAACCAAGGCATACCGCCGCCGCCTGATCGATACCTTTGTTAGCAAGATCGAGGTAAGCAACACGGAACTGACCATCTATTTCAGCATTGTCGAGGAAGATTGTGGAAAAATGAAAAAAGCTCCCCAGTCGAACCAGCCCGAAGGCTGTTCGACTGAGAAGCAAATGGTCCGAGTGGCGAGAATCGAACTCACGGCCTCTTGAACCCCATTCAAGCGCGCTACCAAAACTGCGCTACACCCGGATATCTGTTTGCTTTTGCCGCTCACAGCTTGATTAGTATACCCGACTTTGTCCGTTTTGTCAAGCGCTTTTTCCAAATTTCTGATGCAGTTTTTACATTTTACTGTCCCGGCTTTTGCCCGCCAAAAGGATGCGCGAAAGAGCGTTATTTTCAAAAATCGCGATACACATCTTCCTCATCGTCCTCATGGATGGGGGTGGTGTCGTCCGGCGGTGCGCCAAACTCCACCGTGGCAAAGGCCAGCGCGAATACGCTGTCTGCCCCGGCGTGAAGCAGTGCCTGCGCGCAGGCGGCAGCTGTTGTGCCGGTGGTGATGACGTCATCCACCAACAGGATGCGCTTGCCCTCCAGCTGCTGCGGCTGTGCCGCCCGGAAAGCACCTGCCACGTTGGCTATGCGCTGTTCCAGCGGCAGACCGGCCTGATGCCGTTTGGCGCGGGTGCGCTCCAGTGCCTGCGGTGCCAACGGCACCTCCATAGCCTTGGCCAGCGGCAGCGCCATCAGTTCCGGCACATTGTAGCCGCGCCTTTTACCGGAGGCCGGCACCGGTACGATCAGGTCGTACCCGATGGCCGCCCACGGCACCGGCTGCGGGAGCAGCTCGCCGTACTGCACGGTCAGTTCACCGCCAAAGGCCAGCTGTACCAGACGGTTGCCCATCTCCACAGCCCGCCACGGCTTGCCCTGATACTTTGCGTTCAGGATGCCGCGCCGCACACAGCCGCTGTAACGGTAGGGCGCAGCCGCACCGGCCAGATTGCTGATATAGTCCTGCGCCGGGTCCAGCCGGATGCCCGGCTTGCGACGCAGCGTTTCCAGCTGCACTGCACAGTCCGGGCAATCTCGTACATCCCCCAGCACCCGGCCGCAGAAGGGGCACTCGCGCGGGTAGAGCAGCTGCCGTACCGCCCGCAGCGCCCTGCGCCGGGGGTCATAGTAGTCCATCAGTCCTTTTTGACCGCCACGATCACCCGCACGCGCTTGCCTGCTGCGCAGCCAAAGTTATCGTACCAGCCGGTCAGGTAGTAGCCCTCAGAGTTCACCTCAGAGAGCTTGGTGGCGTAATACTGCCCCTTGTACCATAGGTACACCTGCATATCGTCAGCCGTCTCGTAGCGGGTGCCGTTGCTCATCACCGAGGCTGCACCCACCTGATCGATCTTCATGGGCATCAGCTGGATCATGGCCTTTACCGTGCCGTTCACGTTTTGCCGCACTGCCAAACCGCCCGCCAGCACCGGATACTTGATGGAGGTGGAAAAGCTGGCCTGACTGCCGTTGACGTAGCAGATGTAGGTAGCGCCGCCGCCCACAAAATTGAGGATGGTGCTCATAGGCTGGCCGGTAATGTTGGCCAGCTGCTTGAGACCGATGCTCAGCAGCGAGCCGGAACTGCTGGTGATGCGGTTCCAGACCGTGCTCAGCAGCGAGCCGTCGATCACGCCCCACAGGATCTCGCTAGTGGTGGGCACCAGCACA
>ERZ827186.1663-NODE-1663-length-17418-cov-4.864424_pt1 | contig 17418 bp, 12 predicted proteins | sample MGYA00519918_ERZ827186 | MGnify/ENA primary metagenome ERZ827186 (study PRJEB31778, sample SAMEA3449275) | human gut metagenome | biome: human gut; feature: human-associated habitat; material: faeces | place: United Kingdom | collected 2010/2012 ...
TCGAGCAAGGGTAGGTGGTTGTAGCGGTGCGATATAATCAGCTCACCCAACCATATATGGCGCTGTAAATTCCGGTTTGCAGCTCCATATTTTTTTATGGCCGTCCATCGTCGGACCGAAACGAAAAACGGAACCCGGCAGGGGTTCCGCATAGCGTCGGACGGCACTCCGTCCTATTTGGTGTATTCGATCAGCAATTGATTGACCACACTCACGAAGACATAGCAGATCACAAAAACGACGATGCTCTTCCATCCTTTCATATTGGCCGAGACGAGGTAGGCGAAACAGCCCCAGACCATCGACCAGACCATCGAAACCGACAGGACGATCACGATCAGATTGTAGGCTGCCTGCTTCAAGACCTCGCAGGCGCTGCGGGGTTCGCAGACAATGCTCCCCAGCCACATGGAACAAAGACTCAGCACTCCCAGAATAACGATCGTCGGCAGCATCGCGAACAGATTGGTGGCAAAGATATCCACGGCCCGGATGCGGGAGGGCGAGAGCACCAGCGCCATCACGTACAGCAGCAGCGAGAGGGGCAGCCACAACAGCAGATTCGACGACAGAATCGTGATAATCTTGGAAACGTCGCCCTCGACGGGCCAACTCACCGCGGTCAGCAGGCAGATGGAAAAGAGCGTTCCCGCGAGGCCCCAACCGAGCGCTTTCCCTGTAGACAGGTATTCGAACGGGTTAAGAATCTTGTTCATCGCTTTCGAATTTATTTAGTTGAGAGATAATATCGTCCAGTCTGTTGCGTACGGTCGGATAACTCAATCCCAACTTGTGAGCCATCTCCTTCAGCGAGCCGCTGCTCTTCACGAAATCGAGTACGAACTGCTGGTCAGGGGCTGACAACTGCATCATCACGGGAAGGCTGTAGTTGCCTTCGATATGTGTTTGGCAACCGTTGCAATGCATCGCGTGCACGCTCAAACGTTTACCGCAGGAGGGACATATTTTGGGGAGGTTCTTCAGTGTAGCCATAAATATTATTAAAGAAATACTGCATTTAAATTAGTTTATGATTGACAAAATTAATATTATTTCCCAAAAATAGCAAATTTACCTCCATGAATACTCCCCGCAGGCAAATCGCATGCGCCAAACCGGCATGGAGGGAAGTCTTCTAAAAGTTCGCCTTCACCCCTACCGTAAAGTTAGCCCCGTATTCGGGGTAGAACGGATATTCGTACAGGCGGCGGTTGATCAGGTTGCGCCCTTCGGCGAAGAGCGTCACGCGGCCCGAAACTTTCCAGTCGAAATTGACGCGCAGATCGACGGCGAAGGGGGCTTCGAAAGTATCGTACAGCATCGTAACACGCTGCTCGGTGTCTCCGGGCGCAGTTTCCGTCTCCGTATTTTCGTAAACCACACTCCACTTACGGGCACTCTGCAAGTAGACTCCCGCGCCGAACGAAATCTTGCGGCCGTCGTAGTGCGCCGACAGACTGCCGTCGAAGGACGGCGCGCCGTTGTGCAATTTGGTTTCGTCGTCGTTGTAGATATATCCGTGTACGCCCAATTCCGTCCGGAAACTGCTCACCGGACGCCACGTCACTTCGCCGTTGAACGAAAACAGGGTCTGACGGGCCAGTGCCGGGCGCATGGCGGCTCCAGCGACGGCCGTTTTTTCCCCGTCAATCGCATAATTGTCGGAAACATACCAATAGGGATGGTTGTCCCGGACCGAAAATCCGGCATATACCCTGTAGTCGAACTTCCCGCGCCAGATGCTGCCGCCGATACCGAAACGACCGTTGTAATCGACCGAACTCTTGGTCTGCCAGAACGCTGCGGCGACGTAAGGATTCTGCCGGGTCAGCGAGCGGAAGCCGTTGTCGTCCACACTGCCGTCCATCTCGAAAAAGGGACAAAGTCCGTCCGTTCCGAGGTTCAGATTCAGCCGGACGAACGGAATGATGTAATTTTCCGCTTCGAGGCTCTTGACCTTGTCATGATAATAGTCGGCTCCCGCTTCGAGGCGCACTACCCCGCCTTCGACACCGTAACGCAGGGCGGCACGGATCAGCTGCTGATTATAAAAGTCGATCGCTTTCTGCCCGGCCAGCCGCATATAGCCGATCTCGGCCGCAAGCCGGTGGCGGCCGAATCCGCGGGCGATCTTCGCATGGGTCTCCAGCGTGGTCTGACGCGCCTTGTCGTTATAATCCGGCCACTCGGAGTGGTCGAAAAACAGCCCGCCGCGGATCGCGATTTCGAAATTCACACGGCTCAGGTCCTGAAAATCGTCGCCGAAACGCACCGCGATATTCGCATCGCCGTAATCGGCCATTGCGCCGGGGGCCATGTCCGACGTGACGCCCGGCGCGACATACATCCCGTAACGGTGATACATCCGGTTTTCATAGGAAAGGTCACCCTCCAGAATGTGTTTGCCGAAATACTTGCCGGCCGCGGCGCCGATGCGGTTGAGCATCCGCGTCGAGTTGTTTCTGATGCCGAAGTCGTTTTTGATCTTCGCATAGCGGCCCTCGTGGTTCACGTACCCCACGACATAACCCGTACCGGGGTTCTGGCTCGAAGCGTAGAAATCCAGCACCGAATTGAGCGGATAGCCCGCCCCGGCCTTCAGGTAGAACGGCAGCGGACGGTTGAATTCCCAATAGGTCACCGTCGCCGGACGGATCGGCCGCGTGGCGAGTGTCGTCTGCAGCGACAGCGGCGTGATCGTATAGTCGATTTCGGGCCGCATCTTCACCGTGTCGGTCATATCGGGCACGACGGCCAGCTTCGCGGCGCTTTCGACGCTCGGAACATAGGCTTTGGTCACTTCGACCCGTTTTTCCACCTGCGCGCTCACGCTGCAGGGAAGCGCCGCCAGCAGCGCGGCGGCAAACAATATGCGTTTCATCATCAGTTCAGTTTTGCGATCCGTTCTTTCGCTTCGGCCACAATGCCGTCGTCGGCAGGCGAATAGCCGTCGGCAACGCTCTGATAGGTCGCCCTAGCTTGGAAATTGTCGCCCTTGCGGACATAGACGTCGCCCAGCAGGATAAAGGCCTTGGCTAACCAGTACGCCTGCGGCTCACGCTCCGAATAGGCGAATATCGCCTTCTCGGCCTTGTCCATATCGCCGCCCGCGAAAACATCTTCGAGTACGTAATAGGCGGCCGCAGAGCCTTCCTTCGTGCGGACGTCGGACGCCAGTTCCTTATACAGTTTCACGGCATCGGCGCGGCGGTCCTGCCGACGCAGCAGCTCGGCCCATGCGAATTTCGACTCGCGCAGCGCGACGGCCCCGGCGTCGGGATGCGCCGCGACATCGGCGGCCATCGCTTCGATCTTCGCCGCATCGCCCCCGGCCAGCGTCGCACGCACATAGCCCTTCATAGCGTCCTCACGCCCGGCGACCGTCGTCGTAACGTCGTACAACTGGCGGTAAGCGGCGGCAGCTTCGTCGTAACGCTTGTCCTCGAAGGTCATATCCGAGAGTTTTTCGAGCACCGTGACCGTATATTGGTTCGTACCCTGCCCGGCCAGCGTCGTCAGGGTTTCGATGGCGTCGTCGCGCTGATCGGAGCGGAGGTAGCAGTCGCTCAGGAAATAGAGCGCATCGTTCACGTAATAGCCCTTGGGATAGCTCTTGACGTAACTGCGCAGCGATTTGGCGGCGGCATCGGTCTGGCCCGCAAGGTAAAGTTTCTGCGCGGAGGCGAACGACAGCGAATCGCGCGACACGGCGGTCAGATCGCTCTCCAGCCCCGCCTTCTGCGCATAGTCGAAGTAGTCGTCCACCCGGCCCTCCGAAACGTAAATCTCGCGGATGCCTTCCATCGCGCCCTTGGCTTCGGACGACTGCGGAGCCGTCTCGACGACCATGTCGTAATAGCGGAGCGATTTCTCCTTGTCGCCCAGATTGAGGTATGCGAGGCCCAGATCGGAAAGGGCCTGCGCCCGGCGCGGCGACGAGGGATAGTCGGCGACGAATTTCTCCAGCTGCGCGGCGCCTTCGGCGTACTGTTCCTGCGCGATGTGGGAGCGTCCCAGTTCATAGGAGGCCTCGTCGGCATAATCGCCCTCCCCCGCGGCGATGATCTGCCGCAGCGCCTGCTGTTTCTGCTCCGTGCGGCCCAAAATGCCGAGCGTCACGGCGCGCTTGTACTGCGCATAATACTTTTCGGGACCGCCCAAGGCCGCAGCCCGGTCGTACTCGGCCACCGCCGCTTCGAACTCCCGGTCGGAGTAGCGGATGTCGCCCAGACGGTTGCAGGCGTCGGCGCGGTACCGGTCACGTGCGGGATAGACGGCGAGGAATTTCTCGAACGAGCCGCGCGCCTGTGCCATGTCCATACGCGAGAAGGCGCAGTAGCCGAGGTTATACAGCGCCATGGCATACTCCTTTTCGCTGCGGGGCGCACGTTTCAGATAGGCGTTGTATTTGGCCGCCGCGACCGTATATTCGCCCTGCGCAAAGGCGATTTCACCCTGCCAGAAGGAGTTGAGGGCCGAATATTTGGGGCTGACGTTGATCGCCGCAGACTCGGCCAGATAGCGCTGCGCCGCACGCATGTCGCCGGCATTGTAGGCTTCCAGTCCGCGGAAATAGGTGATTTTCTGCAACGCGGCGCGGATGTCGGCGTCCTGCGTCGGGAAGGATTTGATGGCCCGGTAGGCCGCGTCGTAATCGTTCGAATTGTAGTAGGCGGCGATCAGCAGCGTACGGGCTTCGCCTACGCGCGGCGACGCGGGATACTGCTCCACATAGCGCGTCAGCACGTTGATCGCGCCGTTGAAGGCTCCGCCGCCCAGCTCATACTGCAGTTTGCCGTAATTAAACAGCGCATCCTCGGCAATCGTCGCGTCGAAGCGGTCGTCCGCGGCCATGGCGAAAGCGTGCATGGCGGCCCGCTTGTCGCCCGCCCGCAGGTAACAGTCGGCCAGATGATACGAGGCATTCTGCGTCAGCGCGTCCTCGGCGCCGCACGCCCTGCGCAGGTATTCCGCCGCTTCGGGATAGCGCGCCGTGCGGTAGAGCGAAAAGCCCATCAGGTAACTGCCGTCACGGTCCAGCTCGCCGCCGGCCGCGGTGAAAGCGTCCAGATGTTCGATCGTCCTGTTGAAATCGCCCAGCCGGAACCACGACTCGGCGATGACGCGCTCCAACTCCCTGCGCCGTTCGGGAACGGCCCGCTGCACCAGTTTGCCGCCGTTCTCGACGACATAGCGGTAGTTGCCCTCGTGAAATTCGATCTGCAGCAGGTAGTACGGCACCACGTCGCGGTAGGCGTCGCTGCGCTGCAAAGCCGTGAAACCCTGCTTGGCACGGCCGTAACGGCCTTCGGCATAGTCGATATAGGATTTGTAATAAAGCGCGTGGTCGGCATATTCGCTCTGCGGGCCGATCCGGTCGAAATAGCCGAACGCCTTGTCGTAATCGCCGTCGGTGAATTCGACATAGCCCATGCGAACGTCGTACTGCTCCTTGCGCGCCCGGCCGAGGGCTTTGTAATCGGTCTTTTCGAAAGCCTCGCGGGCGCGTTTCATATCGCCCTCGGCGCAATAGTAGGAGCCTAGCGAGAACCGCACGTCGTTGGCATAGACCGATCCGGGGTAACGCGCTTCGAATCGGCGGAGCGCGGCCTCGGCGTCGCGGCTGCCCAACTCGACGGCGCAGGCCGCCAGATAGAAGTCGACCGTCTGCGCCGCCTCGCGGTCGGCGGGCGAAAGCGTCTCCCGCGCCTGCAGGAACTCATGCCGGGCGTCGGTCCAGCGACCGAAGTCGAACAGCGACCTGCCGCGGTCGATAAAGGCAGCAGATTCGGGGGTTCCGGCCTGCGCTCCGGGCACGCACAACGCACACACGGCAAAGGCCAGCAATAAATTCAGATTTTTCCGCATACGACACTTAGATTCTTACAAAGGGCAAATATACGAAAATTTACCTTTTTTCCATATAGGGAAACGAAATATATGCCGCGGCCGGATTCTCCGCAAACCGCCGCTTTTGCATCTGTCGAAAATTATCCCTACCTTGCGGCGTCACTGATTCGCTAAACCTCCACTCGATGAAATCGCGTCTTTTTCATCACAAGGACCCGCGCGCAGCCTCCCGCACCGGCGCCCAGTCCGAGACAGACACGCTGAGCATGCTGTCCGTCGGCGCCGTCACGCTCACTCCGGAAGGGGAAATTACGGAAATCAACGCACGGGCATGCGACGAACTCCGCATCCGCGGGGGGGGGATTTTGCACATCCGCTGAACATCTCCGACATCCTCTCGGTCTGTCATGACCGGCAGGACCTTCTGCCCGGCATTCTCGCCCGGCTCAGGGAGCGGCACCGCTACGGAGACCTGCCGCCATGGAGCTATATCCGGCTTCGGGACTCCAACCTGAAATTCCACATCGAAGGCCGTTTCGTCGGCCGCTACGACCGGCGGCGGCAGCTGCGCCGGATCGTCTTTCTGTTCCGCAACACCGAGGAGGAGATCACCCGCAAATTCATCCTCGGCATGGCCCTGTCCCAGACGAAGATATTCCCGTGGTTTTTCGACCTCGGCCACAACAGAATGGTCATCGACGAGCGCTGGTTCGCCCACTTGGGACTTCCGGCGGGCGACGGCACGATCGGCGCCGAAGATTTCTTCAGGCTCGTGCATCCCGAAGACCGAGGCAGGCTGGCCGACGCCTTCGCAAAACAACTCGCAGGAGAGCTGAATCCCGACACGTTCACCTACCGGCTCCGGCGCGGAGACGGCACGTGGGAGTGGTTCGAGGAGCAGTCCGTATACCTCGGACAGACCGGCGACGGATCGCCCTGCCGCATCGTGGGGATATGCCAGAGCATCCACGCCCACAAGATCTCCGAAGACGGGCTGCGCGCAGCCCGCGACAAGGCGCGGGAGAGCGACCGTCTGAAAAGCGCGTTTCTGGCCAACATGAGCCACGAGATACGCACGCCGCTCAACGCCATCATCGGCTTCGCCAACCTGCTCACCAGCGAAGACATCCCGTTCAGCGAGGCGGAAAAGCAGGAGTACAGCCGGCTCATAACGAGCAACGGAGACCAGCTGCTGCGTCTGATTTCGGACATCCTCGACCTCTCGAAGATCGAATCGAACACCATGGAATTCCATTTCGGGGAGCACTCGCTGCACGCCCTGCTGACGGATATCTATCAGACCCAGCGGCTCTGCATGCCGGAAGGCGTCCTTCTGCGGTTCGACATGCCGCAGGCGGACACACCGATAATCACCGACGCGTCGCGGCTCAAGCAGGTCGTCAACAACCTCATCAACAACGCCGCGAAATTCACGGACGAAGGCAGCATCACCTTCGGCTTCCGCTCCCCGCAGGGGTGCGAACAGGTCGAACTGTTCGTCCACGACACCGGAAAGGGCATCGCGCAGGAGCATCTGGACCGGATTTTCGAACGATTCTACAAGGCCGACTCGTTCGTCAAAGGCGTCGGACTCGGACTGTCGATCTGCCGCACGATCACCGAGTATCTGGGCGGCGCCATTTCGGTCGAGTCCGAATCCGGCAAAGGCACCCGGTTCACGATTCAGCATCCGCTGAGCAGGCCCGAAGCGGCTCCGCGGCGGGAGCCTGCGGAGACGGCCGGAATGCGGCAGTAAGGTACGATTCTTGCCCGAAGAGCGTTGTTCAATAAAAATTCAGCCATATGATTGAAAAAGTAACGTTGCAGCTGACCGGGGATTCGAAACTTGTGCCCGAAAACGGTCCCGACTGCGGGGAGATGAATCCCAAGACCCTGCTGCTCTATGCCGCGGCCAAATGTTCGGGGATGACGGCCCTGATGATCATGGAGAAGGAGCGCCTGCGTCCCAAGCGCTTCGAGATCAGCGTATCGGGCGAACTTTCGACCGAAGAGGTCCGGTCCGAAAGCGTATTCAAGTCGTTCCACGTCGTCTACAACATCGAATGCGACACCGAAGACGATCAGGCCAAGGTGAGCCGCGCGGCGACGCTGACGCACGAGAAATACTGCGGCATCATGCGCATGTTCCGCATGATCGCCCCGGTATCTCACGAAATCGCGGTGGTCAGCACCGAACCGGCGAAAGCCTGACACCGCAATCCGGCGAAGAAATCGGAGGGTCCGACGGACCCTCCGATTTCTTATTTCCGGGCTACTGCTGCGCCGTAATCCGCCGGTAATCCGACACCGCCACGGCGTAATTGTAATGCGCCTTGATGGCGTTGGTATAGAGCTGAATCCAGCTCAGCTGCGCCTGCAGCACATCGAGAATCGTCGCCAGCCCCTCGCCGTAGGAATAGGTGCTGATGTCGAGGTTCTCGCCGGCGATGCGCAGGCTCTGCTCCATGGCTTCGACCTGCGCACGGCTGTTCACCAGCGCCGTCCATCCGTTCATCTCGTCGCGTAGGATATCGTCGTAGAGTTGCGCGGCGTCCCATTCGCTCTGCCGCTGTACGGCACGGGCGACGCCCGTCGCGCGGCGGCGTTCGCCCCAGTGGAATATCGGCAGCGAGAGTTTCACGAACGCCGAGCCGTCCACCGTCGTAGCGCCCGTGCGGTTGGGATAATAGGGCTGCCACGATCCCCCGACGCCGACGCTCAGCTGCGGATTGAAGGCCGCACGGGCTGCGCGGATGCCGGCTTCGGCCCGGTCGCTGCGCAGCTGCGCGGCAGCATAGTCGGGTCTGAATGCCGCCGCTTCGGCGGCGGGCACCCGCACGGGCTGCGGAAGCGAATCGCGGATGCCCTGCGCCAGCGTTACGCCGAGCGCAGGATCGGCGCCCCGCAGGATGTTGAAATTGTGCAGCGCCACAGTGTAATTCCGCTCGGCGGAGATCAGTTCGTACTGCGCTTCGCTCAGGCGCGTGTCGATCATCAGCACGTCGCCCTTGGCGATGTACCCCTCGGCAAACCGGCGGTCCACCACCTCCTTGAGCGAACGGATGATGCCGACATACTGGCGCATCGAAGCGGCATAGAGGGCCATGGCCGAAAGGTTCCAGTAGGTATACTCGGCCGTATAGCGGACGTCGAGCCGGGTGAACTCCTCGTCGCAGAGGGCGATGTCGTATCCCAGTTCGGCCTGCCGGTAAGCCGCACGCACGGCTCCGCCGCCGTAGACGACCTGCACCAGCTGGGGCAGAACGCTGAAGTTCCAACGTTCGACGCCGTCGTAATGATGGACGGTGGCCGTGAAGTTCCCGTCGAGTGACAGCCGCGGCAGGTAGCCCGTCCGCGCCTGCCCCACGGCTTCGGCGGCGGCATCGCTTCCGGCGGCGGCGACTTTCAGCCGGCGGCTGTATTCGGTCACGTCGCGGCGGTAATCGTCGAGCGTGGTCTGGGCATGCGAAGGCAGACAAAACAACAGGATAACTGACAGCAGAAACGGTTTCATGATTCACGGATATTATAGAAAATGGCGTAGACGACCGGCAGGACGCAGACGGTCAGCAGCGTGGCGACCAGCAGTCCCCCCATGATCGTCGCGGCCATCGCCCCGAACATCGAGTCGAACAGCAGGGGCAGCATGCCGAGGATCGTGGTTCCCGAAGCCATCGCAACGGGCACGATACGGCTGCGCGTGGCGGAGACCAGCGCATCGTAAGGGCCTTTGCCCTCGGCCCGCAGGACGCCGATCTGCTCGACAAGCACCACGGCGTTCTTGATATTCATTCCCACAAGCCCCAGCAGTCCCAGCAGCGAAAAGAAGTTGAACACCTTGCCCGTAACGGCCAGCCCCAGCACCACGCCGATAAAGATCAGGGGGATCATCAGCAGGATGATGACCGGTTCGCGGTAGTTGCGGAAGAGCAGGAGCAGGACGATGAAGATCAGGACCATCGTCAGGGGCATGTACTCGGCCAGCGCCGAATTGGACTCCTGCTGGCTCTCCTGCTCGCCGAAAACCTTCATCGAATACCCTTCGGGGAGCACCACGCCGCGCAGAACCGAATCCCGCAGCGCAGCGTAGAGCCGCATGGTGTTGACCCCGCGGCCGGGGTCGCACTGCGCCTTCATGACCCGCTGACGGTTGTAGCGTTTCACCACTCCGACGCGGTATTCGAAGCGGAAGCCGTCGGTCGCCTGCTCGATGGAGTAGACCTTGCCGGCGGGGGTGAAAATCGGCAGTGCCTGCAGGTTGGTGAGGTTGTAGGTGTCGATATTCTCGTCCTTCAGAAGGATCGGCATGAACTGGTCGCCCTCGCGGTATTCGCCGAGGCGGTAACCCTGCGTGGCGATGGTGATGCCCTGCGCCATCTGGCTGCGGGTGACGCCGATACGCTGCCCCTTCATCTGCGAGTAGAGCGGCAGCCATGTCGGGACGCGGTTGCCCCAGCTGTTGCGGATGTTGACCGTGCCTGCCGTCCGCCACATGATCTCTTCGGCGGCCTGCGTCAGGCGGCGGAGCGTGTCGATATCGTCGCCGATAAACCCGAATTCGATCGCCGCATCGGGCACGGGCGAGAGTTTGAAAAGCGACGAGCGCAGCCACACGTCGGGGCACATCGCCCGGACATAGGCGTTGAAACGCGCCTCGACAGCTTCGGTCTGCCCTTTGTCGTGCAGTTCGACGAGGATGTTCCCGAAATTGGGGCGCAGCGAAACGCTGCTGCTGGCCAGGTAGTAGCGCGGCGGCGTGGAACCCATCGTCACCGAGACGGTCTTCACCTCGGGCTGCGCATGAAGCCACTCCTCCATCGTGCGCAGGTTGCGTTCCGTGTCCCGGATATTGTACCCCTCGGGCAGCAGCACGTCGGCACGGAAATAGGGCTTGTCGAGCGACGGGAAGAAATTCTGGGGCATAAGACCCATTACCGCCAATGCCGCCGCAAAGAGCGCCACGACGCCTGCCACGACGCCCCACCGCCATCGCAGCAGGGCAGCCAGCAGGCGGTCGAAAGCGCGGTAAAATTTCGTATCGTAGGGATCGTGCGCGGCAGGGTTCACGCGGAGCATGAAGTCGCCGAAAAGCGGCGTCTGCGTCAGGGCCAGCACCCAGCTCAGCAACAGCGACAAGGCCAGCACGACGAACAGCGGCTTGACGATCTCGGCCACGGACGACGGCGCCAGGTAGAGCGGCAGGAACGAGCAGACGGCGATGAAGGTAGCCCCGAGCAGGCCCCATTGGGGGCCCGTCGCGCCGTCGATCAGCGCCTTGCGCCGGGCTACGCCGCGCAGCATGCCGTTACGCGCATTGTCAGTCACCACGATCGCATTGTCGACCAGCATCCCCATCGCAATGATGAATCCGGCCAGCGAGGTACGGTTCAGGCCCACGCCGAGGAACTGCATAATAAGCAACGTACCGCCGATCGAGAAGATCAGCGAACTGCCGATCAGCATTCCCGAACGGAGACCCATAATCAGCATAATCAGGGCGATAACGATCGCCACCGACTCCAGCAGGTTGATCACAAACGCATTGTTGGCCTCCTGCGCGATACGGTTCTCCGGATAGAGCGTCACCAGGTCGATCCCGATCGGGATCAGCGGCATCAACGTACCGAGGCGCTCTTCGATCAGTTTACCGGTTTTGACCACGTCTTTCGACGCATCGGTCGAAATGCCGATCCCGATGGCGGGCCGGCCGTTGAGCAGCATCAGCGTCGACGGGGGTTCGGCATATCCCTGTTCGACACGGGCAATGTCCCCCAGGCGGATCTGCCTTCCCTGCGACGAGGTGAGAATCTGGTCGCGGATGTCGTCGAGGTTCTTGTAAGTTCCCGTCTCGATCAGTTTGATCTGCATTTCGCCCGCGAGTTTTTCGCCGCTCGAAACAAGCGTGTTCTGCGCCTGAAGCGTCTGAATCACTTCCGACGGAGTTATAAAAAGATTGTTCAGCGTCGAAAGGCTCACATAAACGTTCACCACCCCGCTCTGCTCGCCGAAAAGGGTCACTTTCTGCACGCCCTTGACGGTCACGAGCGCCGTTTTGATCCGCTGCGCCCAGCCGCGCATCTCCTCATAGGTAAACCCTTCTCCCGCCGAAAGGCCGTAATAAATCCCGAACACATCGCCGAAATCGTCGCTCACGGAGATAGGCGACGCATCCTGGGGCATCTGGGGCTGTATATTGAGCACCTTGCGGCGCAGCTCGTCCCACATCTGCGGCATCTCGTCGGCCGGCGTGGCCGGATCCAGCTCGATCATGATCTTCGAAAGTCCGTAATACGATTCGGAGGTGATCTTATAGACGCGACGCATCGACTGAATTTCACGCCCGATCGGTTCGGTCACCAGCTTTTCGACCTCCTCGGGCGTCGCTCCCGGGTAACGGGTGACGATCGAAGCGCTTTTGATGACGAACGGCGAATCCTCTTTCTTGCCGAGCTGGCCGAACGAAATCAGACCGCCAACGAGCAACAGCGCCAGGAAAAAGTAAACCACCTTAGCGTTATCGAGGGAATATCTGGGAAGATTCATAGTATTACGGACTCTATTCGGTTAGTATTTCCTTTGTCATTCAGGCATTTCCAAACATTCGAACACTGCAAAGAATTCAAAATCGACCGGTGATTTCCCGGATTTCACGACATGCCGGGGGAGGTCAGTAATTTCTGGGGGCCTCCGGGTTCCCGAATCTTTGCCGTCTCCGGAACACAAAAAGATCGGCTGCTCAATTACGGAAGAAGTTTGACCTCCTCACCTTCGACAATCTGGTACACCCCGGCCGTCACCACTTCGTCCCCGGCCTTGAGGCCATCGTCGATCATCACCATATCGCTGCCGAAAAGCTGGCCGAGCTTGACCGGTTGCGCCTTTACCCGGCGGTCGGTTCCCACGATCCATACCCACTCGCGGTTATCCCGGCTGAACACGGCGGTCAGCGGCACGGCAGTCACCGTATCGTGCTGCGGCGATTCGACCTTCATGTTGATCGTGCAGGACATTCCCGGCGCGATATCGTACCTCTTTTCATCGAACGGTTCGAGCGTCAGCGCCACCGAAATTCCGGTCGCTTGTGTCGAACTCTTCATATACTCCTTGAGCCGGGCCGGAAACGGGGTATTTTGGTAAGCGTCGAACCAGACCGTAAAGGAAAGCCCCGGCATCTTGAGCATCTGCAAAGCCGTTTCAGGCATCGTGTATTTGACGGTGCGGGTCAGCGGATCGACCAACCGGGCCACCGGTTCCCCGACCTGCACGCGCTGGAAATTGTCGACGAACATCTTTTCGATCGCTCCGGAGAAGGGAGCGCGCAGTTTGGTATCCGCAAGAATGCTCTGCGAATTATTGTAGGCCGAGCGGGCACGCACATAAGCGGCGTCGGCGATCTCGTAATCCTGCCTCGATATGGCCTGTCGGTCGAGCAACCGCTTGTTGCGGTCCATCTGCGACTGGGCGGTGAGGAAAGTAGCCTTGTCGGCCTCCATCTGCAGGCGGTACTCGCGCGGATCGATCTCGGCGATAATCGCCCCCTGCCGCACCGTCTGGCCGTCCTGTACATAAACCTTGATAATCTGTCCCGACACGCGGAATGCGAGGTTCGACACGCTATCCGCAGTGGACATCCCGGCAAAATCCTTATCCACGGCGCCGAGCGGCTCGACACGATACACCTTGACCGGACGGACGACCGGAGCGGAAGCCTTTCCGCCCGAGCCGCAACCTGCGAGCAGCACGGCGGCCAGTGCACCGGTCATGATAGCTTTCAGTTTCATACATTCATTCGGATTAAAGTCCCCCACGACGGGTTTATCGTGTTGAAGCTAAGCCAACAATCATGCCACATCCTGGTGAAAATCATCGTTCAATCCCAAGATCATGTATCCGGACGGCATTCCTGTACCATTCGAAAACAACGTGCCGGGGAACGGTTGTTCCCCGGCACGTAAAACAGGCACAAAAAGAGGCTCAGGAACGCTCCAGGGCCCGCAGCGACGGCATAAAAAACGAGACCAATGCAACCAGCGAGGCAGCCACTCCGCCCAGCAGGAACATGGCCGGAATCCCGATCCTGTCGGCCACCAGTCCCGTAGCCGTCAACCCGATCACGGCAGGCAGCGAAAGCACCTCGGCAGGCCCGGCTTCAACACTGACCCACAGAATGATAGCGAATTGCGCGACGGTACTCGTAAGAATCGAGAAGAGCTGTCCCATCCATATAATGATGAACTTCCTTTTCCAGTCGTTCATAATAACTGAATTAAATTAAAAACCGTAGAAAATATTAAAGAAATAACCAAAGGCCGACCGCATACGCGGGGCACGTCCGGTACCGGGAGGAATCCGGCAGCGGAACCGATATACCTGCATCCTGCAAGGCAGCTAAGCCATCAGGATATAAGCAGCAGGTATGTCAAAAGATGAGAGGTGCATAAAATGGTATTGTAAGGGACCGCTCGTGCGCTCCGGGAGGCAAAGATAACGGTTTTCCCCGGATTCCAGCTTCCGGCAGGGAGACTTCCAACTGCTGCGGCAAAAATCCGCACTTATACGTGCCGGCGGTGGATGAAATAGACCGCGTAGAGCAGCACCAACACCACACCGCATACGCCCAGCAACCAGGAGATATTCACCTGCACGGCATGTGCGGCCACGAGCGAAAGGATGCTCTGTTCCGCATTTTCCCCGTTCAGATCGGGGATGTCCCGGCAGTTCCATTTGGCAAGGATCGTTCCCTCCTTGATCACGACGAGCCCCTGGTGCGTGCGGATCAGCGACTTGAGCGTCGTACCGTCGATATTGTACAGCGGAATATGCCGGGCACCGAGCGACAATACCGAATCGGCAAGTGCAACCGGCGTAACGCCGATCATCAGCACTCCCCGGGCCAGGGCGTAATCGGCTGCGTCCGCGAGCTTGTCGCGGCATGACCCGGACAGTTCCGCCGGATCGGTCAGCGTCACGAGCAGCCACTCCTGCGGCCGGGCAAGCAGTTCGGCCGTACGGTCTCCCTGCGCATTGAAAATCGAGAATTCGGCCAGCGCAGGATCGGCTTCCCCGCCGGAAGGTTCGGCACGTTCGACAAAGCGCGTATCGACGAACTCCCAGCGCGTCGAATCGTACCAGGTCGTATCGCTCAGCGAAAACTCGTGATTTTGTCCCGTCGTTTTATCCTTGTAGATCAACGTCGTGACCAAATCGGTTCCGGATTTATTCCCCTGTACGGCCAGGTTTACCCCGGCTTTGAACGGCAGGAAGTCGATCAACGGCAGGTGACGCAAACTATACAACCCCACTCCGAGTGAAAAGAGCAGGAACAACAATCCGAGGCTCCATTCGATCAGGTGACCGCTATCGTGTTCCGGAACGTCGGGATTCCAATCCCAGCACTCTTTCTTACGGTAGCTGCCGAACCAAACCACAACAGCCAGAAACAACAGAATCAGGTTTTTATAGAAGGTCTGCCAATTCGTGAGTTTCACGGCATCGCCGAAACAGCCGCAGTCCGAAACCGGGTTCCAAAGGGCCAGCACGAGGGTCAGCAGCGTGAAGAAACCCACCACGATCAGCATCAGCCCCGGCAATCTCCGGCGGACGAAACCGAACCGGAAAAGCAGGCAGAAACCCAACAGCATTTCAGCAGATGAGAGCAGGATCGAAAAGGCATAGCGGCCCCCGGAAAGCGCATCCATCCCGAAAACATGGAAATACTCGCCCAACTTGATGGCCGTACCCCACGGATCGACCGCCTTGACGAAGCCGGAAAAGATAAACACCAGCGCCAAAGCTATCCTGCACAAAGCCACCAATCCGTTCCTAATTCGCATACCGGTTCGTTGTCAAACAGTTGTACTGAGACAAATATAACCAATTTTTAGCTTATCCGCCATTTTACGGTATAAAACGGTCGAAAAAGCGTTCGAAAACGGAAAGAATCTTCACCCATCCCGTCCGGTAGAACCATCCGGACACGATGCACAGGAGGTGCGTTACGGCAAATTCACACTACGGGGAGGAGAAACAGCAAGGGGCAAAACAGCACCGCCCCAGAACTACCGCAACAGAAAAGACAGTAACGTAATTCGGGCTATCGGGATCAACGCCGCCGCATGGGAACCGCACGGAAATCCCGGTTGAGAAAAGAGCCGGACGACCTCTGGGAATTAGAACAAAGGAGACAACCGGGCCGAAATTCGTTCGAAGATCGCTTCAGGGGCACGCATCTCCCCATCCGGATCGGTGCATTCGATCACGCAGAAACAGGGATCGAGCGCCGCCTGTTCCAGATAGACGCGGCGCACGCGCTCCTGCAACGACAGCGAAGCCTCGTGAATGTCCGCCTTGCCCTTCAGGTAGTCGCGGTCATCGCCCTCGCGCTGCTCGGTCAGTTTGCGCTGCGTAAACGAAAACGGCACATCGAGGAAAAGCGACAGGTCCGGCTGTGGAATACCGTTATGCCCATACTCGAGATCGATAATCCACTCCCTCAACCGCTCGCGGTCGGCCGGATCGTCAATCTTCGCACACTGGTAACCCACATTGGAATAGACATAGCGGTCGACGATCACGAATTTACCCGCTTCGAGCCAACGGCGGATCATCGGGGCGGCTTCGGCACGGTCGCCCGCATAAATCAGCGCCACAAGGTAAGGGTTGACCTGATCGAGCGCCCCCAGTTCGCCGCGCAGGAAACGTGCGACCAATTCACCGTAAACCGGTGCGTCGAAACGCGGGAAATGAAGGTATTCATATGCGAACCCCTGGGCGGAAAGCCGCTCCTGCAGCATTCTGACCTGGGTGGATTTGCCGGCCCCGTCGAGGCCTTCGAGAACAATAAAGGGCATAATATTATAACGGGTTTATGTAGTTCCTAGAATGGATGATCGGAGATCGGTCGTATTCACGCCCGCAACATCCCGACCGCGCGTTGCAATCCGGCCTCGAGCCGGTCGATCTCCGAAAATTCATTGTACAGCGCAAACGAAGCACGCACCATCGACGTAATGCCATAATGGGTCATCACGGGTTCGGCACAATGCGTCCCGGTACGCACCGCAACACCCGTTTTGTCGAGAATCATCCCGATATCGTAAGGATGCGTCCCCTCGACCGTAAACGAAACGATACTGCACTTATCGGGCCGGGTGCCGTAAATGCGCAACCCGTCGATCCGTTGCAGCCGCTCGGTCGCATAAACCAGCAATTCGTGTTCGTGGCGCGCCACTTCGTCGGCATCCAGCGTACCGAGGTAACGGATCGCTTCGCCGAGGCCGATCGCACCGATATAGTTAGAAGTCCCCGCCTCGAACTTGAGCGGCAGTTCGGCGTATGTAGTACCCGAAAAACGGACCGTACCGACCATGTCTCCCCCGCCCATGAACGGCGGCATCCGTTCCAGCAGTTCGCGCTTGCCGTACAGCACGCCGATTCCCGTCGGCCCGTAGAGTTTGTGGCCCGAGAAGGCGTAGAAGTCGCAGTCCATCGCCCGGACATCGACCCCGCCGTGAACCACGCCCTGACAGCCGTCGACAACGACAACGGCCCCCGCGGCATGCGCCGCTT
>ERZ827186.1677-NODE-1677-length-17337-cov-7.378776_pt1 | contig 17337 bp, 12 predicted proteins | sample MGYA00519918_ERZ827186 | MGnify/ENA primary metagenome ERZ827186 (study PRJEB31778, sample SAMEA3449275) | human gut metagenome | biome: human gut; feature: human-associated habitat; material: faeces | place: United Kingdom | collected 2010/2012 ...
CATTTGCATGATAATCTTCCAGTCTGTTTCTCATAATACCTGGTGATGTATTACTTCTGATGATTTCCAGTATCTCGACTGTATAATCTTTGTTTTCCATACCTTTACCTCCTGTCCTTTTCCTAATGCACTATAACCGGATATACATTTTCCAGTTTTCTTCACCATAAACACACTGCAGGATATGTAACGATCATATCCTCCATGAAACGACTGCTATTATTCACTTGTAATACTCATTGGGAAATAGGATAAGAAATAAAAGAAATCTATGATGCCTGTACCGAGAACTTGCCGCTTAGAGCTTCTCTTAAATGTACAGCAATTAACTCAAACAGAATCGACTGTTGCTTAATAAACTTTTTAATTTCCATCCTATGCTGCAACTTCGCCCATGACTATCGCAACCGTCCATTCTGTTCACCTGCCTTTTTTGTTGAATTTTATCATTGATTTTCTAACTATCGTGTGCAGTATCATAACTGCCCGCAACATATTATAGACTTTCGTACTATGAATTTCAAGCCTTTTTCCACGTACTACTCTATATATTCCCACAAAATTGTATATAAATGTAAACACTCCCCCTTCGGCTTTCTTCCTATGATATACTTTTAAAGTTGTTTTTATAGATTAGAGGAATAAAACAAAAGAGAAAGGGTAAAATTTACACATGAATTCATTGAAACCAATGTTACTGACTTCACTGAAATCTTACGACCGTACCCAGTTTGTAAAAGATGTGACCGCCGGAATCATCGTTGCAATCATCGCACTTCCGCTGTCCATTGCACTTGCACTGGCCTCCGGTGTCGGACCGGAAGCCGGAATCTTCACGGCCATCGTTGCGGGATTTGTTATCTCTGCACTTGGTGGAAGCAGTGTACAGATTGCCGGACCGACCGCTGCATTTGCAACCATCGTTGCGGGTATTGTCGCCAAAGACGGACTGGACGGGCTCGTGATTTCAACCATCCTTGCAGGTATCTTCCTGATCCTGATGGGCCTTTGTCACTTCGGAAGTCTGATCAAATTCATTCCGTATACGATCACAACCGGCTTCACATCCGGAATCGCCGTTACGATCGTCATCGGACAGTTAAAGGATTTCTTCGGAGTCACTTATCCGGACGGTGTAAAGCCGATTGAAACCACAGAAAAATTCAAAGCATTTATTGAAAATATTTCTACCATGAATACCGCTGCTTTGATCGTTGGTATCGTAAGCCTTGCGATCCTGATCATCTCACCGGTGATCTTCAAAAAGATTCCGGGTTCCCTGATTGCCGTTATCGTCGGAATCCTGATGGTAAAGTTCCTGCCGCTTAAGGTATCTACAATTGGAAATCTTTACACGATCAGTAATTCGCTTCCGGCATTTCATCTGCCGGCTGTGAATCTGCACATTATAGAAAATGCGCTTCCAAATGCATTTACCATTGCTGTGCTTGCTGCGATCGAATCACTTCTTTCCTGCGTCGTCGCAGACGGAATGATCAACGGAAAGCACCGTTCCGACATGGAACTGGTTGCCCAGGGTGCCGGTAATATCGCCTCTGCTTTATTCGGAGGTATCCCTGCCACAGGAGCGATCGCAAGAACCGCTGCCAACATCAAAAATGGCGGACGCACACCGGTTGCCGGAATGGTGCACTCCATCACACTGGTCATCGTACTCGTCGTACTGATGCCATTCGCCGGAATGATCCCAATGCCGACCATCGCAGCAATCCTGTTTATCGTTGCATACAATATGTGCCAGTGGCGTACATTCGTACACTTAATCCGCACTGCGCCGAAAAGTGATATCATCGTGTTATTTGCAACTTTCATTCTCACGATCCTGTTCGATCTTGTGGTTGCGATCGAGATCGGCATGGTGCTTGCCTGCCTGCTTTTCATTAAACGGATGAGTGAAGAAACTCATGTAGACAGTTGGACTTATGTGGATGATGATACTCCGGATGTGGATGAACACCTCCGCCGTCTTCCCCTTCAGATCCGTGTCTATGAGATTATCGGTCCTTTGTTCTTCGGTGCTGCAGATGCCATTGAACATATCGTAGTGAAAGACTTTACAACCTGCCTCATTCTTCGTATGAGAAGCGTGCCTGCCCTTGACAGTACCGCACTGAATGCATTGCAGAATCTCACAAAGGTCTGCGAATCCAAAGGAATTACCCTCGTCTTCTCCCATGTAAATGAGCAGCCTATGAAAGTTATGGTAAAATCCGGCTTTGTTGATCTCGTTGGCAAAGAAAATTTCTGTCCGAATATTCGTGCTGCACTTGATCATGCCGAAAAAATTATTGCAACAGCAAAATAAAAATGAATTTTACTGATAATTGACTTACAGCAAAACAAAATATTCATTTCTGTGCTGAAATGATCAATAAATCCTCAGTTTTTTGCAAGAATCAACCATTACTTCTTGCAAAACTGGGGATTTCTGTTTATAATAAAATCATATGTAACTGTCAGGACGACAAAATCTGCCGCCACATCACAGATTTACAAATGGTATAACAACGAGAGGTGAGATTTGTATTATGGCTTTAGAAGAAACTTTGATTGCAAATAACAGCAGCTTAAAAAATGAAATGGATTATCTGGAACAGGTTCTGCTGAATACCCACAGAATTGATCCGAATCTCTATGAAGAATACGATGTAAAGCGTGGACTTCGTGATTCTAATGGTAAAGGTGTCCTGACCGGACTGACAGAAGTGTCCGATGTCTGTGGATTCGATGTCATCAACGGACGGAAGATTCCTGCAGAAGGCAGTCTTTATTATCAGGGAATCAATGTTAATGATCTTGTTCATGGTCTTGGAAGCAAGAAATTTGGATTTGAAGAAACTATTTTCCTTCTTTTATTTGGTCGTCTTCCAAAAGAAGAAGAATTAAAACGTTTCCTTGGAATTATGTTTGAACTGGAGGCATTAAGTGGACGTTTTGTCCGTGATGTTGTCATGAAAGCTTCCAATTCCAATATCATGAATGCCATGCAGCGTTGTATTCTGACATTGTATACTTACGATGACAATCCGGAAGACATTTCTGTGGAAAATGTACTTCGCCAGTCATTAGAGCTGATTGCTAAAATGCCACTGATCGCAGTTTATTCTTACCATGCATACAGACATTTCCGCAAAGATGAAACACTTCTCATCCGTAATCCTGAAAAAGGACGCTCACTTGCGGAAAATCTTCTCCTGATGCTCCGTCCAAATGGACAGTATACCGAGCTGGAGGCAAAAGTTCTCGATATCGCCCTTGTTCTTCATGCAGAGCATGGTGGTGGTAACAACTCAACTTTCACGACACACGTTGTTACCTCTTCCGGTACTGATACTTATTCCTCGACTGCTGCATCCATCGGTTCACTGAAAGGACCAAGACATGGTGGTGCAAACCTGAAAGCCCAGAAAATGTTTGACGATATTAAAGCTTCTGTAAAGGACTGGGATAATGAAGACGAAATCCGGCTTTATCTCCGCAAGATTCTGAATAAAGAGGCTTTCGACCATTCAGGACTGATCTATGGTATGGGACATGCTGTTTATACACTTTCTGATCCGCGTGAAGTAATCCTGAAACGTTTTGCCAGAGACCTTGCACAGGAGAAGGGAATGATGAAAGAATTTGCCCTTTACGAACTGGTAGAACGTCTGGCAGGAAGAATGGTCATGGAACAGCGGAGACTTTTCAAAAATGTCTGCGCAAACGTAGACTTTTACAGTGGTTTCGTATATACTATGCTTGGAATCCCCAAAGAGCTGTTTACACCAATTTTCGCAATTGCACGTATTCCGGGATGGAGCGCACATCGTCTTGAGGAAATCCTCAATGCGAGCAAGATTATCCGTCCGGCATATAAATATGTGGGACATCATGCAAACTTCGTTCCGTTTGAAGAAAGAGAGCCGGAGGAAGGCTGCGAAGAAGTATTGCGGGATCTCGAAAAGGAATCCCCAGAACAGCCGGAAGAACAGGCAGAAACTATAGAAAAAGAGGCACCGCAGGATTCGACAGAGTGCCCTGAGGAGAAGAAATAAATGAAACAGGTTATTTTAACTGGTGACCGTCCTACCGGAAGACTCCATATCGGGCACTATGTAGGTTCACTGAAACGCAGAGTTGACCTGCAGGACGCGGGTGATTATAGTAAGATGTTTATCTTCATTGCCGATTCGCAGGCATTGACAGACAATATAGACAACCCAGAGAAGGTACGTCAGAATGTTATCGAGGTTGCTCTTGACTATCTGGCATGCGGAATCGACCCTTCCAAAGCTACTATCTTCATCCAGTCGCAGATACCGGAGCTATGCGAACTTAGCTTCTATTATATGGACCTTGTAAGCGTATCCCGCCTGCAACGTAACCCGACCGTGAAATCGGAAATCCAGATGCGTAACTTCGAGGCAAGCATTCCCGTAGGCTTCTTCACTTATCCTATCAGTCAGGCTGCGGACATCACTGCATTCCGTGCAACGACTGTCCCCGTAGGCGAAGACCAGGAACCGATGCTCGAACAGGCACGCGAAATAGTCCGCCGTTTCAACTATATCTATGGCGAGACATTGGTGGAACCGGAAATCCTGTTGCCGGACAATGCTGCCTGCCTGCGTCTGCCGGGTACTGACGGTAAAGCCAAGATGAGCAAATCACTCGGCAACTGTATCTATCTGTCCGAAGAACCGGAAGAAATCCAGAAGAAGATCATGAGTATGTATACCGATCCGGGACACCTCCGCGTGCAGGATCCGGGAAAGATTGAAGGCAATACCGTCTTCACATACCTCGACGCATTCTGCCGTCCGGAACATTTTGAACGTTATCTGCCGGATTACCCGAATCTCGCTGAACTGAAAGCACACTACCAACGCGGTGGACTGGGAGACGTGAAAGTGAAACGTTTCCTGAACGCTATCATGCAAGAGACACTGGAACCTATCCGTAACCGCCGCAAAGAATTCAGCAAAGACATTCCTGCCGTTTACGAGATGTTGCAAAAAGGATGTGAAGTAGCCAGAGCTGCCGCCGCCGAAACACTGGCAGATGTCAAGAAGGCTATGAAGATTAACTACTTTGACGACAAGGAATTGATCGAGGAACAGGTAAAACGTTTCTCACAAGAATAAGTCGTCAACAGATAGGCCAATTAATAAGTAAAGGCTGCCGTTCTATAAAAGAGCAGGCAGCCTTTATCATTGTTATAAGTACAACGAAGATTAGTCCGTTTCGGCTTCATCATTTTTAAAGAATACTCCTTTCAACTTCTGATAGAGGAAGGAAAGTATCAGCAGTATCAGTCCGAGAATAATTTGTAATGATAACAAAGACCAATGCTCTGCTCAACTTCCCCACTTCCGACCGGAGTATGGAGAATACCGGAAGCAAAAAGATGAAATAAAACATCTACATAAAAATATCAGATTTGCCGTGTGTATTCAATAAAAATAAAGCCTGCTCATGAACTTATCACGTTCTTTCCCCTCATCTTTAACGTATCTGAAACAGAAAAAAGCCGGACAGAAAAATCATTTTCCCAAAAAGCAAACGATCGTTTGCTTTTTCTATTTCTTTTCTCTACTTTTACGGCAATATTAATCAACAATTCCATTATTCATAAACTCAAAAAAGAAAAACATGAAACATCTAACCCTTTTCTTTGCATTCGGCGCTCTCCTTTTCCTCTCTTGTCAAACGGTATCCGCGCGTGGTGTAAAAATTCCTTTCGGTGATCGTGAAGTCTTAAACAAAGTAGCAGACCTGCCCGACACCGAAGAATATAAGACAGATAACGGCAACTACATTGATCTGGGGACCATTCATCAGGAGTTCAACATCGCTTACATCCTTCCTCTCTATATCGAGCAGGAGCCCCGCCTCGTAGGATATTGCGAAAAAGAAGACACTTATTATGAACTGACGGAAGAACAACTCTCCGCCATTCTGAAAGAGAATAACCTGGACGGTGAAAAGCTGAATAAAGTCGGTTTCTACTCCCGATATGGCGGCAAAATAGTAGGACTGATCATCATTGCCCTTATCATCTGGGGATTCATCCCAAGTAAGAAAAAGAAAACAGAACCGGTAGAAGTATAAAACAAACCTAATTAATCACATTAAAAAACAGATAAGCTATGTCAATTTACACACTTATTCCGATTATTTTCATCGTTCTCTATGCAGGGTACTGGTATTATGTAAAGAACAAAAACTCGCAACAAGCACAAGTGGTAAACAACACTGATTTCAAAGCGGAATTTGCAAATGCCGAACGATATAAAAACAGCGTACTCACTTCCGAACTGCCTTTCCTCCAAGAAGAAATGAAGCAAGAAAAGATTGACGCTTTCAATTATGCCAGCACCGAATATGGCGTGGGATCCGCCCTTAAAGACGGGGTTAAAGATAAACTGAAAGGAATGGCTACCTTGGGAACCGTGCGTTTCAACACCGTGCAAACTCCCAAATACCTTGTTCTCAGCGGAAACAGCCTTCATTTATTCGATACGGACACAGAAGGGGAAATCGACCGGCATCTTGTATTCAACCAATCCCGCCTCGAAAACTCCAGACTTACCGAAATCCCAATGGAAGGACAAGTAAAAGCACAGGCCCAAGCCCGGGGAAACAATGTAAAAGCATACAAACTGTCTTTGCAGACCGATGACAAGCCTATCGAGCTCATCATCTACTCCTGCCTGATCTTTACCAATATACCGGAAATCCCTACCGACCCGCAGGAAACGGTACAAGCTATCGTGATCGGCAACGATTTCCTTAAACAACTGGGCGACAGATATCCTAATCTAAAAGTATCTCTGCCAATATTCAGCTAAAGAAGTACTCACATAACGGGAATGCCTGTATTGGCAATACCCGAAACCGATAATCGAAGGTTCGCAAACCGGTAGCACACAGGTTTGCGAACCTTTGTTTATTTCCTCTCTACCCACCGACAGCTTTCCGTTCACCAATGACGCGTCCGAAATAAAGCCTTTAAAATTAGGTTAGCAAGCCTTTATGTAGTAACTTTGCCATAAGGAACAATAACAGCTAACCTATGCTGGCTGTTACGCTAGTCACTGTCAGCCTGTCAGCCAATAAAGGTTAGCCGACAGGCCAATAGAAATTAGCCGATGAAGATGAAGCCGGATTAATCGGAAGGAAGTATAGGAAATACGAATCAGAACTACTTATATAAACAAAAGGAACTATGGCCATATCATTTGACTGGTACGAGAATCCGGTATCACCGGACAAACCAGAGGAGAAAAGATTTCATCCGCGCATCATCGCCAACGGACAGATAGACACGAAAGACCTCCGCAGCAGGATCCAATCCCGGTGTACGCTGAACGAGGTGGATGTAACGGCAGTGCTAGACGCACTATCACAAGTTATGGGTGAAGAACTGTGCGAAGGAAGGCAAGTGCACCTGGACGGTATCGGTTATTTTTATCCGACACTAACCGCCACCGAAGAAATCGCCGCCGATACTCCCCGCCGGAATACGAAAGTAAAGTTGAAAGGCATACAGTTCCGTTCAGACCAAAAACTGAAAAACTCCGTCGGCCATATAAAAATCAAACAGATGAAAAGAATTATCCACTCTCCCAAACTTTCGGAGACGGATATCGACAGCCGGTTGAGAAAATATTTCACCGATCATCAGATCATGCAACGTTCGGATTTTCAAGATATAACGGGTATGGTTCGCTCAACAGCCATGATTCACATCCGCCGCCTCCGCACGGAAGGCAAGTTGCTGAACATCGGCATACCTAGTCAGCCGATATACGTACCGGCGCCGGGATTTTACGGAAAGCCCGCAGATTATCAGCCGGTGAAATAATGGGATTGCGACAGGCGGTTACGCAGAAAGCGGCTGACGCCTGCTCCCACTTTATAAACATAGAAATTTATTAATCTTAATACAGACTTATTAATTATGAAAAGCCCCCTCATCATCGTATGCTGCCTGTTAATGGTATGCGTGTTTGCCACCGCCCAAGAGCCTTGCCCGCAAGTGATCCCTGCCCTTCAACAATGGAAAGGAGGAAAAGGCGAACTGGCTCTGCCCGCCGAAGGTTCAATCGTGCTCTCGCCTGCGGATGAAGCGACGCTCTCGCCTACCGCACAAATCCTGGCGCAAGACTTAAAAGAACTGTTTGGCTGGAACTATGTCATCAAAACCGGAAAACCAGCCGGGAAAGACATCTGCCTCTCACTGTCGAAACCGGACAAGGAACTTGGTGAAGAAGGATATACGTTAACCGTAAACCGCTATGCCGGTATCGCCGCCCCCACCGGTCAGGGCGTATTCTGGGGAACACGTACCCTATTGCAGATACTCCACAACGAACAAGGAAAGCTCCCCAAAGGGACGGCACGGGATTATCCGCTTTTCCCGAACCGCGGCTTTATGCTGGATGTGGCCCGCAAATTCTTTACAATGGATTATCTGAAACAATACGTAAAGATACTTTCCTTCTACAAGATGAACGAATTTCAGATTCACTTGAACGACAACGGTTTTCCGCAGTTCTTCGGCGATGACTGGAACCGCACCTACGCCGCATTCCGACTGGAAAGCGAACGCTTTCCGGGACTGACAGCCAAAGACGGTTCATACAGCAAACAGGAATTTATCGACTTGCAACGTATGGGATTGGAATACGGTGTGCGTATCATTCCCGAAATTGATATTCCCGCCCACTCACTCGCCTTCGCCCACTACAAACCCGAAATAGCAAGTCGGAAGTATGGCATGGATCATCTGGACCTTTACAAAAAAGAAACTTATCAATTCGTCGACAGCCTGCTGGACGAATATCTGTCGGGCGACAATCCCGTATTTATCGGAGACCTGCACATCGGTACCGACGAATACAACAAGAAAGAAGCCGAACAATACCGCTACTTCACAGACCGTTATCTGAAATTTGTTGAGAAATACGGCAAAAATGTACGTATGTGGGGCGGACTGAAATGGCTTCCCGGCAAGACTCCCGTAAAAGCGGAAGGTGTCACGGTCAACGCGTGGTCGTATGACTGGGTGGATCCTGTTGTTTCCCTGCAAGAGGGGTACAAGTTGATTAATACTTGTGACACTTATCTCTATATCGTTCCGGCAGCAGGTTACTACCGGGATTTCCTCGATCACCAGTGGATTTATGAGAAATGGTCGCCGTGGATAATGAACAGGAAACAGACACTTCCCGAAGGTACTCCCGGCGTATTGGGCGGTATGTTTGCCGTGTGGAACGACAAGTGTGGAAACGGGATATCCGAACAGGACGTACACTTGCGCAGTTTCCCCGCCATGCAGGTGCTCGCCGAGAAGCTGTGGAAAGGGGAAAACAAGAATGTCACCTACGAAGCATTTGCAAAGCTGTGCAAAACAACTCCCGAAGCTCCGGGAATTAACCTGTTGGGCAAAGTCCCGGCAGAAACCGCACTGACCGAAGCAGGAAAAGAACTTTCTTTTAATGGGAAAGAGGCCGTCAGTACTCCTTTGCAGGAAGTGGGTTATCCTTATAGTGTGGAGTTCCAGCTCTGTCCGGAGAAGACGAATCCTATCAGCAGCATTCTCTTCCAAGGTCCGCACTCGGTAGTATACACCAACTGGGAGAATACCCGCCGAATCGCTTTCTCCCGCGACGGTTACACCTTTGTTTTCAATTCCTACCGCCTGCCGGCCGATCAATGGACTACGATCCGCATCGAAGGTGACTACAAAGGTACTTCACTTTATATAAACGGTGCATTGCAGGAACGGCTCGAAGGACGCACCATGCAAGTTTACCGGAAGGAATACGACCGCATGGAACACATGACTTATCAGGAAACACTGATCTTCCCGCTGCAACAAATAGGTGATTCACGCAACGGATTCAAAGGAAAACTAAAAAATATCCTTGTCCGCCAGCAGCATTAAGCGTGGAGCCGAAAGGAGAACAACAAAAGAGAGCGACTAAAAAACCGCAGTATCCCAAAATCGAGGATAACTGAAAGTCGATAGTATCCGAACTCTCCTCCTTCGGGAAGGAGGAGTACCCGCAGGGGGAGGTGGTAGGTAAATACACAAGAAGTGGTAAGTAAATACACAAATTGATTATTGCCAACATTGTGTATTTACCTACCACCCCAGCTTTCAGCCACCCTTCCCGCAGGAAGGGAGTTGAAGAAACTACCGACTTTTTATAGTCAAGTTATTCTTTTATTTTTCAGATTCTACCAATACAACACGGTTCAGAATCGGTTGACCGAACTTATCGACACCACCACCGGCAGCGACTTTCAAGTTATCAGCCGGGATTCCATACTTCTTCACCAGCAAATCTTTAACAACCTGTGCACGTTTCAAGCTCAACTTTTCGTTGAAAGCCGGAGTGCCTGTTGCAGAATCTGCATATCCGTTAATAGTATAGGTAGTACCCGGAAATTCTTTAATCCGGTTGGCAAGATATGATAAGTTCATTTCTTCTTGTGGAGACAGTCTGTCCGAACCAATCTTGAAGAATACAGTACGCGGAGCGATATTAGGATCTGTAATCACTACTTCTTCAGTATCTTCTACCTCTACCGGCTGCTGTGCATTAGCCAACTGCTGTTGCAACTGCATATTAGCGGCAGCCATTGCATTCATCTGGTCACGCATCTGATTCAATTCGATTTCAGAGATAATCTGTGGCGTAGGACGTTGGAATCCGCGGGTCGGGAAATAGTAAGTCACACCAAGCGTAGCACCCAGAATACCGTCATAGTCTGGTCTTCCTCCATGTTCGCCGTCAAATTTGCCTTCCAAGCCTGTTGCACTCAGTTCCAGATTCAAGTCAACGGCATTCGACAAGCGGAAGCGGTTGATGATACCTGCATTGAAAGTAGCGGCATTGGTATGAGGACGTGAATAAGAATGAGCCCAACCGGCACCGATATAAGGGATGATTTCATATACACGGTTCGGATTGTAACCGCCGAAAAGTGCATTCAAGTTAATCATCAAGTCACCGTGCAGGTTCATATAGTCCCACCGTTGTTTGTATGAACCGTCAGCTCTCGGACCGCCCACTACATAATTGGCAGTTTCGTTGGTCGTGAATCCTTTAGCTTGCAGACCGCTGTACTGCATACGCAATCCGAATCCCGGAGTCACCCATTTACCGACAGACACATTAAATGTAGGAGCAACACGGTCTCTGAATTTACCGATATGGTCATTGTTGCCATACAGCACCTGTGCACCTCCTCCGACGGAGAAGAACCAGTTACTCCAGAAAGGGTTCGTTATTACTTGATATTTATCTTGCACCTGAATAACCTCGTATTCAGTTACAGTCATTGTCTGCTGCGCAGAAGCGACAGACGCAACGCCGGCAAAAGCCAGCAACATCAGAATCTTTTTCATATACCTAATAGTTAAGTGGTTATTTAAATCTTTTTCTTTGTTGAACTATTTAAATAACACGAACAAGACTAAAAGGTTTTAGGAAAAGATGATTTTATTTATTTTATTTGAATAAGCGTTCGATATCTTCCTCCTTGATTGTTGTCAAAACCGTTTTCCCGTCCGGCGTGTAATTCGGTGAGGGACAAGCGAAAAGGCTGTCTACAAGGCTTACCATTTCCTCATTGCTCAGTACCTGACCGTAGACGATAGCCGCCGCACGTGCCAGTGTCAGAGCCAGAATATTCTGGACTTCTTCCTTGACATCATTCCCTTTTTCCATAGCTGTATGTAGCATATTACGTACCAATTCCACCGGATTCAGTCCTTCGATGCCTGAAGGAATACCGTTGATAGCATAGCTGCCTCCACCCAGATCGCTCAGATCGAAACCTACTGCCGACAAATCATCCATAATGCTTTGCAGTACGGCAGCTTCCGAAGCGGGCAGCTGTAATATTTCCGGGAAAAGAACACCTTGTGATACGCCCTGTTTCTGCTGGATTTGAACCATATACCGGTCGAAAAGTACACGGATATGCGCCCGGTGCTGGTCGATCAACATCAAACCGGACTTCACGGAGGTCAGAATAAACCGTCCCTTAAACTGCAAATGCTGATTACCCTTCTCAATTACAGGCTCACTGGCATATAAGGTCGAAGAGGCCGCCGACATTACAGTTTCCGTTCTTTCTTCCATAACGGCACTTTCCCCACCCATTGAAGAATCCTCCCAATCCATTTCCGGCTCCGGCTGGGGATTATTCATCTTACTGGCTTTGGTCAGACCGCCATAAAGATCTTCCCAATCCACCTTTGAACGGCTGTATGCTCCGCCGCCACCGCCTCCCGTAGAAACCTTGAACGGATTATAATCCGAATTATACTGTACCGTGGGAGGTGCAGAGGATAGATTTTGTTCGAATGCAGGAATGTCGGGCATATCTTCCGTATCAAAATCAATGGAAGGAATGGCGCTGAACTTACCCAACGACTCTTTGACTGCCGCCGAAAGGATTTGCCAGATTGCCTGTTCATTCTCAAACTTGATTTCGGTCTTCGTCGGATGAATATTCACATCAATATTAGCCGGATCGACTTCAAAATAAATGAAGTAAGAAATCTGTTCGCCGACAGGAATCAACTGTTCGTATGCATCCATTACGGCTTTATGAAAATAAGGATGCCGCATATATCGCCCGTTGACAAAGAAATACTGATGGGCACCTTTCTTGCGGGCTGTCTCCGGTTTGGCTACGTATCCGGAAATCTTCACCATGGTAGTATTCACCTCGATATTCAGCAACTGCTGATTGAGTTTCTTACCAAAAATAGCCATAATGCGCTGACGCAACGGAGAAACCGGAAGATTGAAAAGCTCGGAGTCATTGCTGTAAAGGGAGAAAGCTACTTCGGGATGAACCAGAGCGATACGTTCAAATTCGGCAAGGATATTACTCAATTCGGTGGAGTTTGCTTTCAGGAATTTACGACGGGCAGGGATGTTAAAGAATAGATTCTTTATGGAGAAGTTACTTCCCTTGGAACAGGATACCGCTTCCTGGCTCTCTACCTTAGAGCCTGCAATCACCAGTTTCGTTCCCAGTTCTTCCGACTCGGGGCGTGTTTTTAACTCCACCTGTGCCACTGCTGCGATAGAGGCCAAGGCTTCCCCACGAAACCCCATTGTACGCAAAGCAAACAAATCCGCCGCTTCGCGAATCTTCGAAGTAGCATGACGTTCGAAAGAAAGACGGGCATCTGTTTCGGACATTCCTTTTCCATCGTCAATCACCTGAATACAGGTTTTACCTGCGTCAGTCACCAACACATGTACATTCTGCGCATCTGCATCAATCGCATTTTCTACCAGCTCCTTGATAACGGACGCCGGACGTTGTATCACTTCACCAGCAGCAATCTGATTAGCTACCGAATCTGGTAACAAATGTATTATATCACTCATAGTTCGTTAAGCAGTAAATCAGTTAAGTAGTCGACTACTAATAAATTCTTTCCTTTAGAAACTCCAGCTTCCCGTTGCCAAATAATGCCACAGATAGATAAGGAAAGCAATGATAATCAATATGATTCCGAAAGAGACAGGTTTACGCCCGCTAGCCTTCCGGCGTTTCAGGTGCGTTGTTCCTTCAACAAACTTGCCACGGATATCTTCCGGCTTAAATTCTTTTTCAGGAAGCATTCCCAAATCGCGCTTCGCTTTCTCTTCCATTTTAGCGAGCTTCTCCTTTCGCTCGTCTACATAAATGTATTGATGATTAAAGCCACGAGGTTTTCTCATCGAATTGAAAAACATTCCCATACTACTTCATATTAATTAAGTTTCGCTTATTTGTCTTTGGCCGCCGGTCAGTTGTCGGTTTCAGCATTTCGCCTTCCCGCTTGCCTCTCCAGTTGAAAATGTCCTCTTTATTCAGCGGACGCACATAATCAAACCAGGAGAATGTAGGCAGACGTAACTTATCGGGCGGTATCTGATCCATGGGATACATCGTACCGTTGGACTTTCCCACAAATAATCCTTTCTCCATCTTCTTGTCTTTCATATAAAGATGGAGCAAGCTCCCTTCCAGACAGTTGAATCCGGTCATCGTGCTGTCTTTTTCTTCCGGATAAAAGGCCGTCAGCACATTACCAATCACTTCGATATGCCGCATATCCCCATTTTCAAAATAGGCTTTCATCTCCTTACCGGACACTTGGTTATAATGAATGGAGTCTTTCATCTCTACCGTCAACGCCTGATTGATAATGTGGGCCCAGTCGATAGTACTGTCATTCATATAAATCTTGATCTGCTCACCAAGCAACTGCTGACCTTCATTCCAAAGAATAGGGTCAACATACATAGTCATGCAAGAATCTTTTGAGTTATAAACCAGTGAATCGCATACTCCCTGCACATCCGTACGATACATACGTACTTTATGATAAGCTTTCATCAACCGGTACAGAGAATCTGTATTCAAGTTATAGGAAACCATTTGCAGAGTATCACCATGCATAAAAAGACTGTCACCCTGCGAATAGTCAATGGCCACGGCACGCTTGGTAGCAAAAGCAGAGTCGGTCAGTTCGTTATAGAAACAGTAATCGCCCGTCAACATGTTCTTGTTGATCGTATCTGTCATTTTCACATTGTCGAATGCTTCACCATATCCGGACAACCGGTCATAAAATAAGCTATCACCTACCAATTTCTTCCCTTGGTTTGTCAATATGGAACGGTCTAACAGTTCCGCTTGTTCGGTCATTGTATTATAGAATCCACGCTCCGAATAGATATGATTATTATCACTAACGATATTCGAAGGTCCGAGAATTACGGCAATCTTATTTTCTGTGTTATACCTTAATGTATCGGAAGTCAACACAAACTTCGGATTAACCAACTTCACATCATGGTTGAACACGGATTGTTTGGTAGCCGGACTGTATTCACCCCAATCGGAAGTCAACACATTTTCCTCGTCCATCAACGTCCCCCCCTCGAAATAATATCCGAGGTCATAAAGACGGTCGTAGTTCAAACTATCCGTCAGCAGCGTCGTGTTCCGGTTTATCATCTTTACATTTTCACGGAGCTGCGCAATCTGAGTCATTCCATCATAGTAAAGATAATCACCGTAAATGAACAGCGTATCTCCCTGCTCCATACGTACATTACTGAAAGCCTCAACTGAATTGGTTTTCTCAAAGATCAACGCACTATCACAATACATATACATGCTATCGTGACGCATTTTCACATTACCAATCAGCACTTGCACATCAGGACGAGCTAACTTATCCGCCTGACCTTCATCAGCATGGAGCAAATAAACCTTCGTTTTCTTATTCTCCGGCTGCTTCTTCGTTGTTTTGGATGTGTCTGCAACCGATTTTGTAGATGTTCCGGTTGCCTTCGTTTTTTGCTCTGTAGGACGCACCTGCGCTACAAGACATACGCCAAACAGGCATAGAAAGCCTATTAGGAGCCATCTATGCCTGTCTTGTTTATCTTTTTTATTTTGTTTCAGCATATAAAGTCAAGCTGTTAAACATCAATCCTTCTTAATCCAACCCGGATACTTGAAGTCACACTTCTGCCAGTTTTCGTTGATACGTACATAAGTATGTTTCTGCTTATCCAGAATCCACTTGTGCAACATTTCTTCGCGGCGTTTATCCATTACAATTTCTTTCAAGTCCTGATAGTCCTCTGCAATAGTCGCTTTATGACCGTTGATTTTTGCCTTCAGTTTCACAATCGCACAAACTTCCTTTCCGTCTTTCTCATTAATCATTGTAAATGCTTTGGAAATCTCTCCAACGTTCATCTTGTCTACCACTTTGGCAACATCCTGAGGTAGATCCTGCATTTGGAATTTAGAAGTAGTCACTCCTGAATTTTCATTGATATTCACCATGATACCATGATTATTACGAGTATCTTTATCATGTGAAATAACGGCAGCTGCTTCATCGAACGAGAACTTATTTGCACGGATATCATCAGCAATAGAATCCAGACGTGCACAAGCCTCTGTCAGTTCTTTTTCCGAAACTTTCGGACGCAACAGAATGTGACGGGTATTGACACGGTCACCACGCTTCTCAATCAACTGGATAATATGATAACCGAATTCAGACTCAACAATCTTGGAGACTTTCTTCGGATCCTGCAAACTGAATGCCACATTCGCATAAGAAGGGTCCATCATACCACGTCCCATGAATCCGCATTCGCCGCCTTTTATGGCAGATGCCTTATCCTCGGAATACAAACGGGCCAACGTTGAGAAGTCGATTTCTCCTTTTGTCACACGATCCGTATAGTCGCGCAGCCTTTTCTTCACATCTTCGATTTCTGCAACAGGAATTTTAGGTTGCAGCGTGATAATCTGCACTTCTACCTGCGTCGGAATGTAAGGGATACTATCCTGCGGAAGGTCTTTGAAGTAACGGCGTACTTCTGCCGGAGTTACTTTGATTTCCCCGACTAATTTCTGCTGCATCTTCTGTACTGTCAATCCGTCTCGTGCATTATCACGCAGTGTTTCACGAATCTGAGCGGAAGTCTTATTGAAATACTCCTCCATTTTCTCTCTTGAACCGATCTGCTGAATGTACATATTAGTCAGCATATCTACTCGCTGGATGATTTCCGCTTCGGAAACCTCAATACTATCCAACTTTGCCTGATGCAGGAATAACTTCTGCACAGCAATCTCTTCAGGAATTACACAATAAGGATCGCCCCATACTTAGCTATGTATTCAGGATCTTCAGTAGTGGTTCCTCCCCAAGTTCCATCCAACGGATTATATACAGTAGCACTGGCTGGCATATAGATTGCTGATAAAACAGGACCTGTATATGCATCGTCTGTATCCTTTGTGCGGCTCTCCGTATTTTTCCAAACAAAATCTTCGCTGATAGACACCCATTTATTCAAGTCGAACTTACCATTGTAACGTATCGAATAATTCTTATTATAAGTATTGATCAATACTCCTTCGTCATTATCAAATGAGAAAGACAAACGACTCGAAAAATTCTCTGTACCTACATTCAACGCTATGTTATGGCGTTGATAAAAAGCTGTACGGAAAATCTCGTCCATCCAATTGGTACGAGTGGTGCCAATCCACGGATTTTTTGCCACATCCCAACCATCGGGAAGTGACATATCCGCATTGGCATAAGAGCGTTTACGCATCTCTAATTCACCCTCAGCATTCAGTGGCTCCGGCAAATTTGTAGCCTGACGAATCCCATAAGTACCTTCGTAACTAAGAGTGGGCGTACCTGCCTTAGCCTTTTTGGTAGTGACCAAAATTACACCGCCTGCACCTGACTGCGAACCATAG
>ERZ827186.1680-NODE-1680-length-17332-cov-3.756960_pt1 | contig 17332 bp, 16 predicted proteins | sample MGYA00519918_ERZ827186 | MGnify/ENA primary metagenome ERZ827186 (study PRJEB31778, sample SAMEA3449275) | human gut metagenome | biome: human gut; feature: human-associated habitat; material: faeces | place: United Kingdom | collected 2010/2012 ...
CTCGGGAGGCTTCGGAGAAAATCTTTGTGATGCGCTTGAGCGTCGCGTCGCTTTCGTGCACACGGATAAGCTGATAATCGCGACAGACGACAACTTTGCCATACCGGCTGCCGGGCAGACGGTCTATGAGGCGGCGGGGGTTGATGCCGCCGGCGCTGTTTCAAAGATCAAGGGAGTACTTGAAGCGTCAAAAAAATAAATATTACAAAACAGGGGATGTTAAAAAACTCAAATTGAGTTTTTTAACATCCCCTGTTGAATTTTCAGTGTGATTCGTCCTTGTGCTTTTCCATATCGCGGCGTATGAATTCCTTGACGCTGCGCAGCCATGTCTCAAAGTTTGAGAAAATGCTTCCGATAACACGGTTTATTGAGAAGGCGAGCAGTCCGAGCGCCAAAAGAATGAGCACGGAGCCGAGGTCGAGCGGAACAAGATTGAACCAATCCGGGATTATAAGCACAGCCAGCAGGAAGAGCACGCCCATCGAGATGAACAGCAGCTTGTGCAGCAGGTTCATCGGACGGCAGACCTTATAAAGCATCATATATGCGACGAACGAGTAGAGGTAAAACGCTACGGCGGAGGTCAGTGTATCGGAGATGCCGAACGCCTTTGAGAACAAAAGCGACCACGCCACAAGTATGACCGCGGTAAGCGCCGCAGGAAACGCACGGAACAGTACATTCCGCAAAAACTTTCCCTTTACCATATCCGTGTTCGGCTCAAGCGCAAGGAAGAAGGAGGGGACACCTATCATCAGAGCCGAGACCAGCGAGAGCTGAGCAGGCTTGAAGGGGTACATGGAGGCGCTTATGAGCGCAAGCAGGGTAAGGATGAACGAAAAAATATTCTTTACGAGGAAGAGCGATGCCGAGCGTTCGATGTTGTTGATAACGCGCCTGCCCTCTGCGACCACAGACGGCATGCAGGCAAAGTTGGAATCAAGCAGAACAAGATCGGAAACATTGGCGGCGGCATCGCTGCCGGATGCCATGGCAATACTGCAGTCTGCATCCTTCAGCGCCAGTACGTCGTTCACTCCGTCGCCGGTCATGGCAACGGTGTGACCGTTCTTTTTCAGTGCCAGAACGAACAGCCGCTTCTGCTCCGGAGTGACTCTGCCGAAGACATTGTATTCGAGTATTCCTTTTTCAATTTTGCTCTTGGTGTCGAGCAGTGAAGCGTCAATAAACTTGTCGGAGTCGGGGATCCCGGCTGTCTGCGCCGCCTTTGAGACCGTTACGGGGTTGTCGCCGGAAATGACCTTTATTGCCACACCCTGCTTGGCAAAGTACTCAAACGTCGCGCGCGCTTCGGGACGTACGCGGTTTTCAAGCGTTACAAGCGCTTCGGGAATCACTATACCGCAAAGCGAGCCGCCGGAGAATATGTCCTCTGCCGTTCCCGGCACAAATCTGTACTCGGCAAACAGCAACACGCGCTCACCGACCGAGGAATGCGCTTCTATCACGTCGCGCAGCTCGTTATATCCGTCACGCAGGATGAATTCCGGAGCGCCTATCACATATGTGCAGTCGTGGAACGACGCGGCGCTGTATTTTGTTTCGGATGAAAAGCTTTTTACCTGAGAGGCGCGGCGAAAATCCTTTTTGTCGTCAAAATATTCCTGAAGCGATTTCATCGTCGCATTGTCAGGGGTCATATTGAGAACAAAATCACGTATACGCCGCTCGCAGTCATGGCGCGCCGCCTCTGTTTCACTCTCAAGCGGAACGACGCGCTTTACATGCATCTCCGGCTCGGTTACGGTGCCGGTTTTGTCAACGCAGATAACGTCAACGCGGGCAAGCGTTTCAATGCACTTCATGTCGTGAACGAGCGTTTTCTTTTTTGCGAGCCGCATAACGCTCACCGCAAGAGCCACGCTCGTAAGGAGGTAAAGTCCTTCGGGTATCATGCCTATTATCGAGGCGGCTGTGCTTTCGATGTTCTCCTTAGTGGTCATTCCGAGCACATCGCGCTGATTCAGGAACATGAGTATCGAAAAGGGAATTATGATGATTCCGATCACCTTTATCAGCAACGTAAGGGATTTCATCATGCCGGGCTGCTGCTTTTTCTTTATTTTCTTGGCGTCGAGCGTCAGCTTGGCGGCAAAGGATTCATGTCCCACTTTGTCGAGTCTTGCGCGACAGCGCCCGGATACAACAAAGCTGCCCGAAAGGAGCGGGTCTCCCGCTTTTTTCTTTATCTCGTCGGATTCACCGGTGACGAGCGATTCATTGACGTTAAGACTGCCGTCGCACAGCACCGCGTCGGCACATATCTGATTTCCCGCTTCGAAAATAACGATATCGTCAAGCACCAGTTCGCTGCTGTTTATGCTTGTCACCTTGCCGTCGCGTATGACCTTTGTCAGCGGCGCGGAGATGAGCGACAGCTTTTCAAGCGTTTTCTTTGCCTTTATCTCCTGTATTGTCCCGATGATGGTATTGACGAATACAACAATGAGAAAGGTAAGATTGTTGTACGAGCCTTCCGCAAGCAGGATCGCGGCAAGGATAAAGAATATCATATTGAAGTATGTGAATACGTTCGAGAGGATTATCTGCGGCATGGTCTTCGAGGTCTTGTCTACCGCGGAGTTCACATATCCGTTTTCGGTGCGCTCTGCCACTTCGGCTGCCGAAAGACCGACCTTCGGATCTGGCGAATAGCGCTTTGCTTCGGCAAAGTTCACTTTTCTGTTTTTCTTTTTTCTGTCGGCTTGTTTTTCCGCCAGTTTGTTTTTCAGGTCGGAAATGGCGCCCTGTCCGGATTTTTTTTCTTTCATTCGATATGCGTCCTTTCGGATGTGTCATGTCTTTGGATTGGAAAAACTACGGCACTATACTCTGACATTATATCACATTGTGTCGTATAATGTAAAACGAAATTGTTAAATTCTATTTTTAAGCGTTGTGTATACGCTTTTTTTATAAAAAACGGGGGGAGCCGCCGTGCAAAAGCGGCGACTCCGGAGCGTCAGAACAGTTTTTTTATCGTACCGAAAAGTCCGCGCCCTATCTGGCGCCCAAGCTCGCGCCCGACGCTGCTCATTGCCGAATCCGCGACCTTGGAAAGAGTGGATTTTTTTCGTGTCGATGTTTTCTTGGCTTTTTCCTTCTCCTTTGCGCGCTCTGCCTTTTCCTTTTCTTTTTCGGCGGCGGCGCGCTCTTTTTCCTCTGCCTGTTCACGCGCTTCTTCGGCGGCGCGCTCCTCGGCGTCCTTCTTTTCTGCGTTTATTATTTCATAGGCGGATTCATTGTCCACGGCTACCTCGTATTTGCCGAACATGTCGTCCGCATGGATCTCTGCTTTGCGGCGTGCATCGTCTATCGCGCCCATTGCCGACTGCGGCGGGAGGATAGTCGCGCGCTCAACTACTGTCGGTCTGCCCTTTTCGTCAAGAAAGCTCACCAGCGCCTCTCCGGTCCCCAGTTCCGTCAGCACCTCTTCGGTGTCAAATTTCGGGTTTACGCGGAAGGACTGCGCCGCGGCGCGTATAGCCTTCTGCTCGGCGGGAGTGTATGCGCGCAGGGCATGCTGTACGCGGTTACCGAGCTGAGCCAGTATCGGATTGGGGATGTCCGATGGCTGCTGTGTGATAAAGTATATACCAACGCCCTTTGAGCGTATCAGCTTTACTACCTGTTCCACCTTGTCGCGCAGTGCTTTCGGCGCACCGTTGAAAAGCAGGTGTGCCTCGTCAAAGAAGAACACGAGCTTCGGCTTTTCAAGATCTCCGGCTTCCGGCAGTTCCTCAAACAACTCCGCCAGCAGCCACAGCATAAAGGTGGAGTAGAGCAGCGGCGACTGATACAGCCTGGCGCAGTGGAAGATATTTATAAAACCGCGCCCGTCGGTGTCCGTCTGCATCCAGTCCTCAAGCTTTATGTCCGGCTCGCCGAAAAACAAAGTCCCGCCGGCATCCTCAAGCTGAAGGAGAGCGCGCTGAATGGCGCCGGCAGACTGGCGCGATATGTTTCCGTATTGGTTGAGAAGTTCGGAGGCGTGATTGGAGACATACGCGACCATGGAGCGCAGATCCTTGAGGTCAATGAGCAGCCAGCCCTTGTCGTCAGCCACGCGGAATACTATGGAAAGCACGCCCGCCTGAACGTCGGTAAGCCCCAGCAGACGCGCAAGCAGGGAAGAACCCATTTCGCTCACCGTGGTCCTGACCGGGTGCCCGCCTTCGCCGTAAACATCCCAAAAGCGCACTGGGTAGCTTTTCAGCGTGAAATCCGACGGATCTATCCCCATCCCGCCGAGCCGCTTTTCGATAGCGGAGTTCATTGTCCCCGCCTTTACGCAGCCGCCGAGGTCGCCCTTGACGTCGGCGAGGAACACAGGGACGCCGAGGTCGGAGAAGGACTCCGCCATGACCTTCAGCGTTATGGTCTTGCCGGTCCCGGTCGCACCCGCGATAAGACCGTGTCTGTTTGCCATTGCCGGCAGTATTGAGGCGTCAACGTCTCCTCTGCCTATTAAAAGTTTTCCGTCTTTGAGCATTGTATGTCACCTCGGTAATGTGTGTGATCTTATTTACACAAGATATTATATCAGCATGCGCGCGAAAAGTCAATAAAAAAAGCCGCGCCCGTATAGACACAGGCGCTTTTTTGTAGTATAATGTTGAAAAAACAAAGTAGTTTGCATTAAAAAGTAAGGAAGTGTGATAAATGCTTATACTTGTGGATTGCGGAACGACCAATATGCGTCTGCGCCTGTATCGCGGGGCAGAGGGAAAAGATATCGCCGGGGCGCTTGCCGCGGCGCAGCCGCTTGACGAGATAAAATACAAAACAGGCGTCCGTGATGCCGTGCGCGAACGTTCGGATGAGATACTGCGCGAAACGCTCGGACGCGCGATAAGAGAAATGCTCGACCGCAACTCGCTCGCCGGGGCGGATGTCGAAGCCGTTATATGTTCAGGCACTCTTTCGTCGCACGTGGGGATATACCATATACACCACGTGGTGATGCCGGTATCCCCCGATGATACGGCGGCGCATTCCGAACTGGTGACCATGCCGGATGTATCGGGCATCCCGATACTGTTCATCCCCGGCGTAAAGGGCGTTGGAGACCTTATGTATACCGAGGTCATGAGCGGCGAGGAATGCGAGCTTTACGGTATTGCGGAGCGCATGGGTATCAAAGGCGCGTTCACACTGCTGCTTCCCGGCTCGTACAATAAGATAATAAGCGTGAACGAGGAAGGAAAGATAGAAAAAATATATTCCTCCATGTGCGGCGAGCTTACAGCCGCCGTGTCGGAGAACACGCTCCTGCGGCGTGCCGTGCCGTCGCCCGTCATACAGGTGATAAAGCCGGATATGCTGAAATGGGGCGCAGAATTTGCGTCCGAGTGGGGACTGTCGCCCGCGCTTTCAAAGGTCTGGGTCATGCAGCGCGTCGGAAAGGACCGTGACGATGCGGCGAACTTCATGATGGGCGCGATACTTGAAGGGGACATGAGACTGATGAAGGCGTTGCCCGCCGGACAGCCGGTCTATGTCGGCGGCTCGTCGCCGCTGCGCGAGCTTTTCATTGAAATGCTTAAGATATACGGCATAAAGGCTGTGGGCGTAGACCCAGAGACGGCACGCATCGCCCCGAATATCGGAGCCATGAAGGTCTATTACAAATATAAAGAATATAGAAAGACTCATTAAAAACGGGCTGTTAAAAACTCGATGTTTTTAACAGCCCTCAAAAATGCCGGTCAGGGTTCCGGCATTTTTGATGCGAGCTTGGTCGGTTTTACCTGCAGTATATCCGTGTTTTTTGGGTCTGGTTGGGGGCAAAACGGCGGCGTTCAGCCGCCGAGAACAAGTCGTCGGGGTGTTAAAAAACTCATTTTGAGTTTTTTAACACCCCTTTTTATTCCGAATTACTTCTTTATAGCGGCAAGAATGTCGCTGAGGAGCTTTTCCTGGTGGAGAAGCGACTCACGCAGCTTCTTGTTTTCGGCTTCGAGAGCGGCGGCTGCCTCATCGGCTGCCTTCTTTTCTTCCTCTGCCTTCTCGGCGGCTGCCTTGTCGGCTGCTTCCTTTTCGGCTATCTGACGTGCATAGATCGCGGTTTCAGCCTTGGAGAATGAGCGCACGATGATGAATATCACGAGCGCGATGATAAGGAAGTCGAGAATGGTCTGGAGCCATGTGCCCCAAAGAATGGCGACCTCGGGAGTGACAACGGTCACGCCGTCCTCGGCGAGAACAGCGGGGGTGATGACTGTCTTGACGGTGTCAAGGCTGCCTTCCTTCATGAAGATACCGATAAAGGGGTTGATGATGTAGGTCACAAGACCGGAAACGATCTTGTTGAACGCACCGCCGACCACAACGGCGACCGCAAGATCGAGCACGTTGCCGCGCATGATGAATTTACGGAAGTCTGACCAAAAGCCGGACTTCTTTTCTTTTTTATTTTTTGCCATAAGAACCTCCGGGCAATTCAATGATGATGATTAAATTATAGTTAAATATGAGCGGCGTGTCAAGTGTTTTTTGAAAAAACGTGTCAAAAATCAGTCGGGCTATCGAGCGCGACTATCTTTACGTTGCCGGATACAGTCGAAAAGTCGAGCTTCAGCGAGCCGTCGCCGCAGGTGTAGTGCGAGCCGTCGGGCTTCAGGCTGAAATCAGACGAAAACTCTCCGCTCACCGTTTGGAATTTGGCATCGAACCCGGCACCCGCTGTGATGCCAAGCGTTACGGAGCCGGAGACGGAATCAAAGTCCGCTTCCGTGAGATAGCCGTGTGCCATTATCTTTACAGGACCGCTCGTCGTTCCGACCTTGAGCTTTGCTTTTGATACAAGCGTCAACAAGGCGTTGCCCGATACGGTACCGAGCTTTACATCGCCGGCTTTGCCAGATACGCTGCATTCGATATCGCCTGACACCGTTTCGAGCGAGACGCTTTCCGATGCATCCACGCCGAGCGCACGTATCCTGCCGGATACTGTTTCAATATCTATATCGTCCGCAGCTATCTTTTCCGCGCGGACCGACGCCGACACTGTTTTTATCTCTATCTCATCGTACCGAGTCGCAGCGGGCAGATTTATGGTGAGCTTTTTGGAAAGCGCGTCGAGCGTAAAGCTCCCCGAGACTGTAAAACGCACATAAAGCGTTTCGCCGTCGAAGTAATAATGCATACGCGTACGTGTGTCGAGAGTGCTTGTGCTGTCTTCGTAAAGCTCTATCGCATCACCGAACGCCTGACCGAAGGTCACGCTTCCGGCAGTCCAGTAGATGCAGATCTTTTTTACGTTGACGGCTATCTTCACTCCGTCGGGCGCAACGGGAGTGTACCTGTCGGCGTTTTCATATTTTTCAGCGCGGCTGCCCGGCATGTTTGTGCCGCTGCAAGCCGCAAGCAGCGGGGCGCAGAGGATGATCACCGCCGCGATCGATATCATTCTGAATATGATCTTTTTCATGATAAACAGTTGCCTTTTATTGTTTCCGATCGTATTTTATCTCCGCTTCATGCTCGCGGAAAAAGTCGTACCACAGCCGCACGCTGGCAACATCGTACCAGCGGCATGTGCCGGCAGGGGACATCTCGAGGTTGTAAACGAGCGCGTCCTTCATTGCGAGCAGGAACGGCGAATGCGTTGAGATTATGAACTGGCAGTTGTAAAACCGCGCCGAGTCGGTTATAAAATCCGCGAGCTTTTTCTGAAGCGCGGCGGAAAGACTGTTTTCCGGCTCGTCGAGCAGATAAAGCGCATTGTCGCGAATCTCCTGCGTAAAATATGTAAACGCGCTCTCGCCGTTTGACTGGGTGTTCAGATTTTTCGGGAGCGAGCGGCCGACATACTGCGATTTCGTCATTCTCCGTGCGTCGTTGCGGCGCTTCAGCTCGTCGTAGTCATCGAGCGAGGAGAGACGGTAGTTGCGGCTGCCAAGGTTCCCATCGTTGTATTCAATGAAAAGATCCTCGCGCCTGCGGTCTATGGCAGCGTTCATCGAGCGGATGTCGAGAAGAAAATCAAATACATCGTCGCTCGTTATTATGCGGCTGGTGTCGGGCAGACGCCTGCCGAACGTCAGCTCGGCAGAACACAGCTTGAGATAATCCTCGTAGTACGGCGTGTAGTTGAAGGGGGAGCGCCGCATAACGCCGAGCTTTTCCGCTATTATGTTCAGCAGTGTTGATTTTCCGCAGCCGTTGCCGCCGCATATGATCGTTATGTTTTCAAACTCGATCGTGCGCAGATTTTTCCACGTGAATATATTGAACGGGTAGATGCTGTTCGAATAGCACGTCATGTCCGCCTTTGTGAGCTTCTTGCGCTCGAGGATGAAATCCTCCTCCTGATTGAACGATGCTATACTGAAGCTGTCGATGTATTTCATGGATGCCCCACCTTGTATCGTTTTTATCCGCTAATATTATACCATCCGCACACAGAGGTGTCAACCCGGGCGGTAAAAATGCGCAAATAATCGTAAAAAAATAAAATTCCCTGTTGACAAACCGCCGCCTTCGTAGTATAATGTGTAAAGTGATTTGCTTTACACTGCTTTGCGGCAGTCGGGAAGGATATTTGCCGTGTTTGAAAAGAATCTTGAACTTGGTTATCTGCTTGATTTTTACGGCGAGCTTCTCAGCGAGCACCGCCGTGAAGCAATGAATTATTACTATAATGACGATATGTCTCTTGCCGAGATAGCGTCGGTGCTCGGCATCACACGTCAGGGCGTGAGAGATCTGATAAAAAAAGCGGGTGATGAGCTTATGTTTTATGAGGCAAAGCTCGGGCTTGCACGCCGGTTCCGCGATGTACAGATCTATGCCGACGAGGCGCGTGCGCTGATAGGTAAGGGAGATGACGGGCGGCTCGCCGCCGCCATAGAGAAGATAATAGGAACGGTAAGTTGATACCGTAAAAAGGGAGGGGGATCATCGGTGTTTGCAAGTCTCAGCGAAAAGCTGTCGGAGGCGTTCAAAAAGTTCAGAAACAAGGGCAAGCTGACGGAGGCTGATGTCCGCACCGGTATGCGCGAGGTTAAAATGGCGCTGCTTGAAGCGGATGTGAACTTCAAGGTCGTAAAGGAATTCACCAAAAAGGTGACCGAACGTGCGGTCGGCACAGAGGTGCTTGAGTCGCTTCTGCCGGCACAGCAGATAGTTAAAATAGTAAATGAGGAGCTTACCGAGCTTATGGGAGGCTCGCAGTCAAAACTGACGATTGCCTCCAATCCGCCCACGGTCATTATGATGGTCGGACTTCAGGGCGCGGGTAAGACCACGCATGCGGCAAAGCTCGCCGCGATGTATAAAAAGCAGGGCAAGCGTCCGCTGCTCGTTGCGTGTGACGTTTATCGTCCTGCGGCTATAAAGCAGCTGCAGATACTCGGCGAGCAGATCGGCGTTCCGGTGTATTCGGAGGGGATCGACGTTTCACCCGTAACTATCGCGAAAAACGGTCTTGCGTATGCCAAAAAGAATTTCTGCGATATGGTGTTTATCGACACGGCGGGACGTCTGCATATTGATGAGGCGCTTATGGGCGAGCTTCAGTCGATAAAGGCGGAAACGTCTCCGACGGAGATACTCCTTACCGTCGATTCCATGATAGGTCAGGACGCCGTAAATGTTGCGGAAAAGTTCAATGAAATGCTCGATATCACGGGCGTGATCCTTACAAAGCTCGACGGCGACACGCGCGGCGGCGCGGCGCTGTCGGTCAGATACGTTACAGGAAAGCCGATAAAATTTATCGGAGTCGGTGAAAAGATCGATGCGATAGAGCCGTTTTACCCCGACCGTATGGCAAGCCGTATACTCGGCATGGGCGACGTGCTCACGCTTATCGACAAGGCGCAGGCGGCTTATGACGAGAAGCAGGCGGAGAAGCTTGAACGCAAAATACGCGAGCAGAGCTTTACGCTCGACGATTATCTCGATCAGTTTGCGCAGATCAAAAACATGGGCTCGATGGAGCAGTTGCTCGGTATGATGCCGGGCGTCAACGCCTCGGCGCTAAAGGATGCAAAGATCGACGAAAAGGCTGTGGCGCGCACCGAGGCGATAATCAAGTCGATGACTCCGCGCGAGCGTGCGAAACCGGATATCCTCAATTATTCCCGCCGCAAGCGTATCGCCGAGGGCAGCGGAACTTCCATTGAGGATGTCAACCGACTTCTTAAGCAGTTCGAACAGACAAAAAAACTGATGAAGCAGTTTTCGTCCGCAGGCAAATTCAAAGGCGGACGCAAGAAAAAAGGTATGAAATTCCCGTTTTAAGGATTTTCAAAGATAAATAACACAAACATTTTCGGAGGAAAAAAACAATGGTTAAAATGAGACTCAGAAGAATGGGCGCCAAGAAGCAGCCCTTCTATCGCGTTATCGTCGCTGACGAGCGTTCGCCCCGCAACGGCAGATTTATCGAAGAGATCGGATACTACAATCCCCTCACCGAGCCGTCTGTTATCAAGATCGATGCCGACAAGGCAAAGGAATGGATAAAGAACGGTGCACAGCCCACCGAGACTGTCAAAGTCCTGCTCAAAAAAGCCGGTATCGTTGACTGATAGTCGGTAAACCGGATATGGAACTCGAAAAGATCGTTGCCGACATGGCAAAAGCCATTGTCGACACGCCGGACGCGGTAAAGGTCATGCGCACCGACAACGGGAGTGACGGCAGCATAGAGCTTGTGCTTACGGTCGCGCCCGATGAGACCGGAATGGTCATCGGCAGACACGGCAAAATAGCCAAGGCTATCCGCACCGTTGTCAAAGCGGCGTCTGCCGGTTCCGGCAAAAAGGTTACGGTAGAGATCAAATAATTTTGCGCGGCGGATGTATCATCCGCCGGCGCATCACCGAGGTACGGCACCAATGACGCGGGATGAAATATTCTCACTGCTTGAAAAAAATCAGATAAGCATGCGCCCCGACGACGGGGCGGCGATATCCGTTATCGAGAAATACGTAAACGGCGACGGCGGAGAAACGCAGGTCGCCGGAGAGGAAATGGCGGCTCTTGACGCTGCCATAGACGAGGCGGCGGACGCCGCCGAAAGCGTATACCGAGACGCGGAAGAGGTTATAAACGACACGGCGGCAACGATACGCCGTCTTCTTGACGGCTGGAATGCCAGGGCTGTGCTGCGCGATTTTGCTTTTTCGTATTCTGCGGAGGAGCGCAGATATGTCGTCAATTCCTTTATCGATATGTGTCCTCGCCTGAGGATCGGTATGTCTGAAATGTCCGTGCTTTCCGGACGTGCCGGCGAGGCGGCTACCATGCTGCGCGACTGCTCGGCAAAGGCGCAGATGCTTGCATCCGAGTTGAAATACGCTTCTCTGGCGGCGTGGATCTGTGAGGATTCCGCGCTTGCGGAGGAAAGACAGGCGCTCTCCGACGAAACACGCGAACGCGCAATGGCTGCCGACAAGCTGGCAGCGGAGATAATGCGCGTCATACGCTCGCTGTCTGTATCAATGTCAGCCGTGTCGGCTGCGGTCCCACAGGCATCGGCGGCGCTTTATATCGACGGCGCGGAAGGAGACGCAGCCTCTTCAATGCTGATATCTCCCAAAAGGGCTGCCGCGGCGCTTTCGTGCGTTCTCAGCGCTATCGGCGCGGCAAGCGCCGACCAGCGGATACCCGACTGAAAAATCAATACATATTACCGGATACAAAATATTCAACGAATTCAGGGTTGAATATTGAAATGTATCCGGTTATGTTGTATAATAAATATGCGGATAAAACAATTCCGCAACTGGAGGATATAGCAATGCCAAAATATCTGTTGGCTTTGGATCAGGGCACCACAAGCTCACGGTCGATAGTTTTCGATCTTTCTGGAAGAATAATCGCGTCCGCGCAAAAGGAATTCCCTCAGCATTTTCCGCATGACGGATGGGTCGAGCACGACCCGTGCGACATATGGGATACACAGCTTGCCGTGGCGCGCGAGGCGTTGCTGCGCGCCGGCGTGACCGCAGAGGATATCTGGGGCATTGGTATCACAAACCAGCGTGAGACCACTGTCGTATGGGAACGAAGCACCGGCAAGCCGGTATATAACGCGATAGTGTGGCAGTGCCGCCGTACCGCGGAATACTGTGATTACATAAAAAGCGGGGAACTGTGCGAGGATATCCGCCGACGCACGGGACTGCTCATCGACGCATATTTTTCGGCTACAAAGCTGAAATGGATACTTGATAACGTTTCCGGCGTGCGCAAACGCGCCGAGCGCGGCGAGCTTTGCTTCGGAACGGTAGACAGCTGGCTTATCTTCAGGCTTACCGGCGGTCGTGTACACGCGACCGATTATTCCAACGCCTCACGCACTATGCTTTTCAATATCAATACTCTTGAATGGGATGACGAGCTTCTGCGTCTGTTCGGAATACCGCGCGCCATGCTTCCGGAGGTCCGTCCGTCATCCGGCATTTTCGGCGAGACCGATCCCGCGCTGTTCGGCGCTCCGATACCGGTAGCCGGTGTTGCGGGCGATCAGCAGGCTGCGCTTTTCGGTCAGTGCTGTTTTGAAGCCGGCGGAGTGAAAAATACATACGGTACCGGCGGATTCATGCTCATGAATACCGGCGAGCGTCCCGTTATGTCGCAAAACGGACTGCTCACGACCATCGCATGGGGGCTCGGCGATAAGCCGGTAACATATGCGCTGGAGGGCTCGGTGTTTATCTGCGGCGCGGCGGTCCAGTGGCTGCGTGACGGACTGGGTCTCGTCAGTCGGGCATCCGAGACCGAGGATATTGCAAGAAGCGTTGCGGACAGCGGTGGAGTATGGTTCGTGCCTGCGTTTGTGGGACTCGGAGCGCCGTATTGGGACCCGTATGCGCGCGGTGCGTTGCTTGGCATCACGCGCGGAACGACACGCGCGCATGTTGTGCGTGCGGTCATTGAATCCATGGCGTATCAGACCGCCGATGTTCTTGAGCTGATGAAGCGCGAGGCGGGAGTGAGCATGGCATCGCTGAAGGTAGACGGCGGCGCGTCTGCAAACAATCTTCTGCTTGAAATACAGGCTGATCTTCTCGGAACTCCGATAATCCGCCCGGCGTGCATAGAGACAACGGCGCTCGGCGCCGCAAATCTTGCGGGACTTGCCACCGGCGCATTTGCATCGACCGCCGAGATCGCCGCATCGTGGCGTCCCGATAAGCTTTTTGAGCCGCATATCGACGCCTCCGAACGCGCCGCACGGCTCGATGGTTGGCGGCGTGCGGTGAGCCGTGTTCTTTCGGGGCGCGACACTGCCAGATAAAAACCGGGAGGACAGAGGATATGCACAGATTTTTCTCATGGTTCGGCTTGCCCGGCAAGCTCGTGCTGACATCGCTCATCAGTCTTCTGGCGGTCGCTCTCGCGGTCTTGGCTCCGACAGCCACGCGTCTGGTCTGCATACCGGCTATGCTCCTTTCATCACTCGGGGATATCATCCTCATGGATTATAAACCCATAACAGGGCGTCTGCCTGTTCGCGGCTTCATAGCGGGCGCGTCGGTTTTTGCCGCTTCTCATGTGATATATGCCGCCGCCTTCCTTTGCTCGGTGCGCGGATATTTCAATGTCGGTGCATGGCTCGGCATCCTGCTTTTCGCGGCAGTCTCCGCAGTCACGGCTGTGCTGTGCCTCGGCAAACAGAACGGCGACCGCGGTATGCTCCCGCTCGGTATTCTTTATTTGTTTTTCATAGCGCTCAACTTCACAGCGGTTTATTCGTGTACCGCGTCACGCGGAGGAATATTTTTTGTGTCGTCGCTCGGCGTTACGCTGTTCCTGATCTCCGATCTTATTATTGTTTCGGACAAGATAATCGGGACTAAAATAAAAAATTCCGATCTTTGGATATGGACACTGTATCCCATCGGGCAGATTCTTTTACTCATAGGAGCATAAAAAAGCTGTCCTTATAAAATAATATTACCGGGTCAAAGCGACCCGGTAATATTATTTTTGAGGATAACTGATAATGAATTTAAGAAAGACGGCGATAATCGGGTGCGGTAACGTCGGAGCCACCACCGCATACACACTGATGCAGAGCGGACTTTTTTCCGAAATGGTTCTTATCGATGTTGATACCAAAAGAGCACGCGGCGAGGCGGAGGATATCGCGCACGGCTTGCCCTTCCATTCACCGATGACGATATATCAGGGCGACTACGGCGACATTGCGGACGCCGCGCTGATCATAATAACCGCAGGCGCGTCCCAACGCCCGGGCGAGAGCCGCATCGATCTTGTACACAGGAACGAGCGGATATTCGCATCGATAATAGACAGGATAACCGAGGTGCGTGCCGAGGGCATCCTGCTTGTAGTCACAAATCCCGTTGATGTGCTGACATATGTAACGCTTGTGCGCTCACGCTTCCCGGCAAACCGCGTTATAGGCTCCGGAACGGTGCTTGATACCGCAAGACTCAAGCAGCTTGTCGGTGAACGGCTCGGCGTGGACAGCCGCAATGTCCACACATTTATAATCGGCGAGCACGGCGACAGCGAGGTCGCGGTGCTCAGCAGTGCAAATGTTTCCGGTGTCGATCTGTCGCTTTTCTGCCGGGAATGCTGCGAGGAATGCGACCCTACGGGCTTTTCACAGCTTTTTGACGAGGTGCGCGACGCCGCGTACCGCATAATCGACGCCAAGGGCGCGACATACTATGCCATTGCCGAGGCTGTGCGACGTATCGCCGAGGCGATAGTGCGGGACGAGCATACGATACTCCCCGTATCTACCGTAGCGGACGGTCATTACGGGATCGAGGGCGTGTGTCTCGGTCTGCCGTGTATCGTCGGCAGAAACGGAATCGAACGCGTGCTTGAGGTGCCTCTTGACGGAGACGAGGAGGGAAGACTGCGGCGTTCGGCGGCGGCACTGCGTGAGGTCATAGAATCTCTCGGAGCGGAATATTCGGAATATCACGGACTGCTCGTCTGAGCCGCCGTGCGAAATAACATGGGACTGTCGCGCACCGGCGCGGTGGTCCCGGCTTTATTTTTGATAAAACTATTGACGTGACAGAGCATAAAATGTATAATTAAGATAAATAAAAATCTAACCGGTGAGTACCGGACTCGGAGATATGGATAATGAAACTTCTCGATATGACCCCGGCGGAAAAGATCGCCTTTTTTATGACAAGACTTTACGACAACAAGCTCACCACCACATCCGGCGGTAATCTTTCCATAATGGACAGTGACGGAACGCTGTGGATATCGCCCTCGGGCATTGACAAAGCACATCTTACCGCTGACGATATAATGTGGGTAACGCCGGACGGAGTCGTGCACGGTAAGCACCGTCCGTCCACCGAATATCCGTTCCACCTTGCCGTCCTGCGGTCGCGCCCCGACATGCATGCAGTGCTTCACGCTCATCCCGCCGCGCTCGTCGCCTACAGCCTTGAACGCCGCCTGCCCGAGATGGATATAATGCCCGGCGTTTCCGCCCTTTGCGGTAAAATAGCTATCGCGGAATACGCACTGCCGGGCAGTGAAAAGCTTGGCGGCTACATATCCTCAAAGTTTGCCGCGGGCTGTGATACGGTCCTGCTTGAAAACCACGGTGTGGTTCTCGGAGCCGACAGCCTTGAACGTGCATTTATGATGTTTGAGGCGCTTGATTTTGCCGCGCGCACCGGTGTTGCCGCGTCAATGCTCGGTCGCGAGTACCGTGTCCTCTCTCGTGCGGAACTTGATAAAAAGAGCGCCGCCGAGCATAATACAGCCAAGTATGCTTCGGTCGATGCGCCCGAGGCGTATGACGGCATCCGTGCGGATATCGTTGACAAATGCTGTCGCTCGTACAAAAACAAACTCTTTACCGCGGGGACCGGAATGTTCGCTTCACGTGCCGGAGAGGGCTTTCTTATCACGCCTGCGGATGAGGACCGTGGACTTCTTACCGACGATTCTCTTGTATATGTGTGCGGCGATAAATGCGAGAGCGGAAAGCGCCCGTCGCACTGGGCAGAGCTTGTCGGACGCATATTTGACGCTCATCCGGAGATAAACAGCATATGCGCCGCCCGCAGTCCGTATATAATGGGCTTTGCGGTCACGGGAGCCGAGTTCAATTCGCATATGATTCCCGAGGGATATATTTGCCTGCGCAACACGATGCGTTACCCCTACGGAACACTTGAGGACGCACCCGAAAGGATTGTATCGGATATCAGCATGCGCACGCCCATAGCGATAATAGAGAACGATTGCGTGCTCGTGGCTGGGACCTCTCCGCTCAATGCCTACGACAGACTTGAGGTCCTTGAATTCGGCGCCGAATCACTTTGCGATATAGCCTCCATGCACGGCACGATAGTGCCTATCAGCGACGACGAAATAAGAGAGATCGAAGTCGCCTTCAATCTTTGAAACGAAAGGAATGTACCATGAATTTTCTGCCGAAATATGAAAAAGCCAATCTGCGCGTTATGAGCGCCAACCTTCTTTTTGATGCAACCGCTCCGGACCGCGAGGGCAAAATACTTGAGAATATTGCGTATTACCGTCCCGATATCATCGGTTTTCAGGAGATAAACAAATTCTATCATCAGAGCTTCATTCCGAAGCTTGAGGCGACCGGCTATAAATTCGTAAGCGCCGCTCCCGACCCGGAGCATCGCCGCGAAAGCGAGCTGCGCTCGCTCTCGGCAAAATACCCTGCAAACAATTATTTCCCGATAGCGTATCGCGCCGACCGTTTTGAGGAGGTCGAATCCGCTTTTGTGATGTACACCTCAACATATACGTATACCAAGGGCATGACCGCGGCGGTACTCCGCGAACGTGAAAGCGGAAAACTCATAGGACACATCAATACGCATGCCGCGCTGATACTGGGATCATACAAGCTCGAGGGTATGAGTGACCGCGTGGACGGCGCAGTATGGCGCGCCGACAATGCGCGCCAGATGCTTGAAGAGAAAAAGGCGATAAATGAAAAATACGGTGACATTCCGTTTTTCTTCACCGGTGATTTCAACGGCGGCGAGGAAGAGGAATATTACCGCACGATAACCTCCGGCGGAATGCTTAATTCAAAGTATGCGGCAAAGGTGTGCGCATCCATAGGACAGTTTACCTTCCATCCCGTCATAGGTACACTGCCGGATAACAGCCGTTCTCCGATAGACCATATTTTTGTTTCTCCCGATGTGACTGTATGGGTACACAGCATAGAGACCCGTCAGGAGGTGCTTGACACCTCGGACCATTGCATGATCTATGCCGATGTAAGCATCTGATCCTTCCGGAATATCCGCAGTATAATAACAGCCGTGGCTGCCGCATTTGTGCGGCAGCCACG
>ERZ827186.1684-NODE-1684-length-17312-cov-5.210581_pt1 | contig 17312 bp, 22 predicted proteins | sample MGYA00519918_ERZ827186 | MGnify/ENA primary metagenome ERZ827186 (study PRJEB31778, sample SAMEA3449275) | human gut metagenome | biome: human gut; feature: human-associated habitat; material: faeces | place: United Kingdom | collected 2010/2012 ...
TGGAAGCCTGGGAGGAAAACTACCTGGACAAGGTCAGCCAGTCGGCGAAGGAAAGCATGGTCTACGCGCTGGATCGTATCGAAGCCCGCATCAACCCGCCGGTGGTGGAAAAGAAGAAGTAATCGCGGAAACGTTCCGTGCCACAAGAATATGTGTTATGGAAACTCCCATGTGCTGCGGCACGTGGGAGTTTTTGAGCCTGTAAGGACGGTCTCTTGATATCGGGGTTGACATGTGATATACTGGAAACCGGATAAACAAATCGGAATTTGCAGGTGTGATTGATGAGAATTGTAGAAGTTACAGAAAACAAAAAACAATATCTTGATTTGCTCCTGTTGGCGGATGAGCAGGAAGATATGATTGACCGTTATCTCTATAAAGGTAAAATGTTTGTTCTTGATGATGACGGAGTGAAATGCGAGTGTGTCGTAACGGACGAAGGAAATGGAATACTTGAAATTAAGAATATCGCTACAGTTTCCCCATTTCAGCGAAAAGGTTATGCCAAAGCACTGATTGAATTTCTTGTTGAAAAATACCGCAGACAATTTTCGATACTGCAAGTGGGAACCGGCGACAGCCCGTTGACGATACCCTTTTATGAAAAATGTGGCTTTGTACGCTCGCATACCGTGCCAAATTTCTTTACGGATCATTATGATCACCCGATATATGAGTGTGGTGTACACCTTGTAGATATGGTGTATTTGCAAAGACCTCTATAAAACAAATTCCTGTTTGTCCAACCGAACCCCATACATAGCCAAACGCTACTCAGCCGAGCGTTTGGCTTATTTTTATGGAAAGGAAGGATGAACGCTAAGAAACTTGGATTCGAACGTAATATACATAAGCTCGTTTACATGCATGGTTCTGCAAGCACGAAAGAACGCTGTCACTTGCAGCGCGCCTGAATTGACCTGTAGACACAAAAAGCACTTGCGGCGCAAGTGCTTTTTCGGTTATATACCCTGTCGTCGGCACTTTATCCGCAAATTACATTATTGAGATTGAAAACCTCGTGGATGTATGGTATAATGAAGCATCGGAAAAGTGCGCGGAAGCGGAGGAGGAAGCATGGTCAAATCGGAAATTTATATAGGGCTGCACGATTCAACCACGAAAACACAGCTGTTTGAAAGCGAGAAGTACATCAGGGTGCTTCGCAATGTTTGTCATTCATACAAGGTGCCGTTTTCGTTCGGCATACAGGAAGGCGGATACATTTATGAAAACGGGGAATATGCCAGAGAAACAAGTCTTGTGCTTACTCTCATTGACGTTGAAAAAGCCGTTGTGAACGATATTGCAAAAGATCTTTGCGCCTTTTTCCGTCAGGAATCCGTTCTCGTTACCGAAAGCGAAATACAGGCGTATTATGTCCGTGAATCATTGGAATGACGCGCCGGAGCGCTTACCAAAATTTTAATATTAAAAAAGCAAGCGATATCAGCTTATCCTTTCAGATAGACCGATATCGCTTGTTTTGTGTTTTATGCCGCGCGTCGGTTGACGCTGCTCCGAGATGAGATTATTTCTTATTGATGTTCAGTACCAACAAACAGTACGGGCATCTGATACGAGGTTGGACCAGTAAATCCGTAATGGTTATCGGAATAAATTTGCCGCAACACGGACAGTTAATACCGGGGACTTGTGACGATTTGCCGCCGGAAACGGCTTTCAGTTCTTCTTCCGTGAGGATGTATTCCTTTGTTTCGTTGTTTTTGTTATCCATGTTCGTGAGGCCTTTCTTTATATTAAATACTTGTTTCGTAATCCGGCAGAGCCGCCGCAATTTTTCCGGCGTAGTCGTTTTCCCAGAAGAAGCATTTGGAAGGATCAATTCCGAGCCTATCGCCCGTAAGCGCCAACGCTATTGCGCGACAGCCTCCGTTGCAGAGTTCAAAATAGCCGCAACTGCCGCACTTGCGGTTGTTTTCTTTCAGCGTTCCGAGCGTTGTGCAGACTTCTTCAAGATATTTTCCGCCCGAAAGGAAATCTTTCAGCGGCGTTTTTTTGACATTGCCGAGAAAAAATCCGTGCTGTTCATAATAGCCGGACATCTGATGGCATGGATAAAGATTTCCGTTCGCCGCCACGGCGACCATTCCGCGATTGCCCTTGCACACCGGTGCGCTTGCTCGATACTTTCCTTTGCAGGAGTTCACTGCGGCAAGGGTATAAAATTTTGTTTTCGGATAAAGCGTTCCGAATTGCCATACGGTCAGAGCCATATCATGCGCTTCCGATGCGTATTGCTGCCAGAGAGAAATCGTTTTGTCAAAATATTCTTCAAAGGTAAGGCAGGCGTCGCCGGCGTTCTGAACCCAACGCGGAGCCTCGGTCGTGCGGATTATCCGCATTTCGTTTACGCCCATAACGTCGAGTTTTTTTGCCGTTTCGAGCATTGCGTCGCAGTTTCGGCGGTTCATATTTGTCTGCACTTTGACGGGAAACCCGTTTTCAACACAGAGCGAGATTGCCTCCAGCGCTGTTTGTTCGGCACCCTTATGATTCCGCATCCAATCGTGATAACCGATGCCGTCAAAGGATATTTTCACGAGCGGGACGCAGCCGATGCTTTTCAGGCGCTCAAGCGCCGCCATGTTTATGAAATGACCGTTTGTATTCAGCTCTTCGACGAACATTCCGCGCGAATAGATGCCTTCAATAATTTCAAAGAAATTTTTGTGCAGCATAGGCTCGCCGCCGGTGATTGTGAACGCATTGATTCCGCAATCGCGCGCCTGATCGAGAAGCGTATTCATTTCATCCATAGTCCATTCGCTCATCAGCGGGGCATTGTCCGCGGCATTGAAGCAATGAATACAATTATAATTGCATTTGCCCGTTATCATCAGATTCATTGCGGGAAAATAACGGTTTTCAAAAGCGCGGGCGCGGCTCCAATCGGAGATGTTTTCTCCGCTCGCCGCTTTATGGATAAAGCCTTTTTCAATGAGTTCGTGTGCGAGAGTGCTTTCGTTTTCTGTCGGCAGGTCGGTTTTTCCGTCACACGCCGACAGAAATTCAAATTCTTCTTTTTTCAGTCCTGCCGCATTGCGTTCGCCCTTTATGTAATAGGCATAGGGGACAAGTCGCCATGAACGCAGGGCAATATAGGGGTTCAAAATATAACGCATATGCCCGAATCAGTTCATTTATCCTTGTTATTGCAAAGCCAAAGCCCTTTTTCATATGAGCACCAGTAGCAGTTATTGCAATGTGATGATTTTCCGCACCTACTGCACTTAAAAGTACCGTAACCGGCATTTTTCCATTTCACTCCGCATTTGTTGCATTCCCAATATCCGCATGAATAGCCGGCGGAAACGACCAGTCTTCCGTCACCCTTGCGACATCCGCCGCCCGACACATTGTTAAGCTCGTCGTCCGCAAGCTCGCCTGCTTTGGGATGCATGATTTCAAAATACGCAGCAGCGCTCTCGTCTGTCATTTCAATGCCGTTTTCCTTTGCGAGAGACAACAGTTCTCCGGGAGTTCTTGCTTCCTTTGCTTTTGCTAAAAGTTCCTGATTGTTTTCCATAAAAGCCTCCTTTTCAGCACTTTATGACATGCGACTCGCTCATCTTTATTTCGCTTCCGTCGTGGATTTTCAGGGTATAATACCATCCGTCGTTTTCGTAGCTTCTCTTCACGACCTTGCCGGTGGCGGTTATCCTGTTTGCTCCTATCCAGCTATGGATGTATAATACGGTTTCGCCCACAGCGAATCGGGGTTTCGGTCTGCCGTCAACATAACCGCCGCCACAGCCGCCCGATACATTATCAAGCTCGCTGTCGGAAAGCTCGCCGGTCTGGGGATGCAGCCGGTCAAAATACGCCTTGGTCTCCTCCTCGGTCAGCCCAATACCGTTTTCCTTTGCAAGAGACATAAGTTCATCGGGGTTCTTCGCTTCTTTGGCTTTTGCAAGCAATTCTTTGTTCATTTCCATCTTTGAATCTTCTCCGTATAATTTAAAATATTCTTTAGCAGGGTCTCGGATGAACCTTGCATTTTAATACCGAATCGCTCTTATCCCCAATACTGTTCCTACAGTTCCGACAGCGGGGGTCGCTTGCAAAACATCCGGAACAACGCAACACGCCGGTGCTATGGTCAATACCCCTTGCGCCGCAACGGCTGCATACATAGTCGGACAAACAGTAGCCGTCCGCCATACAAGTATCGTAGGGGTCATCACTGAGGCAGCCGCCGCCGGATACATTATCAAGCTCACTGTCGGAAAGCTCGCCTGTTTTGGGGTTCAGCCGGTCAAAATACGCTGCCGCGCTCTCTTCGGTCAGTTCAACGCCGTTTTCTTTTGCGAGAGACAACAGCTCTTCGGAAGTTTTTGCTTGTTTTGCCTTTTCAATAAGCTCGGGTGTAAATTTGTTTTCCATAAAAATCTCCTTATTTCAGTATATTTATTTCATGTTAACGGGGTTATTGCAAAGCCAGAGCCCTTTTTCGTAGGTACAGTACTTGCACGAAAAGCAGTATGCGGCGACCTTGCAGGTGTTGCAGTTTACCAGTACGCCGTCTATATCGCATTGGGAGCCGTCATCCTTGCAACGCCATTCATCGCAGTAATGCATTACGGAAACGACAAGCCTGCCGCCGTTATGGCAACCGCCGCCGGCGACGTTGTCAAGCTCGTCGTCTGCAAGCTCGCCTGTTTTGGGATGGAGCTGTTCAAAGTACGCCTTTGCGCTCTCTTCTGTCAGTTCAACGCCGTTTTCCTTTGCAAGAGCCAGCAGCTCTTCGGGTGACTTTGCGTGTTTTGCCTTTGCGATAAGTTCAGTGTTCATTTTTGTATTGCCTCCTTGTTTATAAAAATTTTTCTCTCATGGGAACAGCGTTTTTCAGTTGTTTTTCAGTATTTTTATATCCGAATTGTTGTTTGGCAGGATATTATTAAAATTGTTGCTGTGTTTTATGCTCATGTCAACATTATTGTTGTTTATTTTGATACTCGTGTCAAAATTATTGAGATTTATATTCATATCAAAATTGTTTAACTTTATACTTGTATCAAAATTATTGTTGTTTATCTTAATACTTTCACTGCCCGTGATTTCGGTGCCGCCGGTTACCTTTTCAAGCTCTTTTCCGGAGGCTTCGCCCTCTTTTTCAATAAGTTTTCTGTTTTTTCCCATAGCCGTGTGTTTTATTCTTCCCGGTTAATTATTTTTTCTGCATTTTTCGCAAAGTCCGTCAACGATATAGGCATATGTTTTGCATTTTTCACACGTTCCCATCTTTCCGTCGCCGACTACTACTCTTATGCCGCCGTCTACTTTTTCAAGCTCGTTTTCATTCAGCTCCGCTTTGTCAATTTTGATTTCTTTCTTCTGCTTGTTCATGTTGTTTGTCCTCCTGTATAATTTGTGCCTGAGCTCAACCGCTCAGATAATTTTTAAGTTTGTTCAGAGTGCTTTTGTGCAGAATTTTCACATATGCATACGATATGCCCATTCTTGACGCTATATCTTTTAATGACATTCTCCTGTAATACTTCAATATCACAAGTGCCCGACAGCGCTCGTCAAGCATGCCGAGTGCTTTTCCGAGCGCCGCAAGCTCCTCTTTCCGCAAGACAACGCAATCGGCTTCGCCCCCGTCCGACAGCTCCTCCGGCAATTCCGAATACGTTCGTTTTGACCTGAAATAATCCGTTACTGTGTTTCGGGTGATCGTATAAATCCATGTTGAAACGGAAGCCAAGCCTGCGTCAAATGTATCGAAATGTTCATAAACCTTCAGGAAAACTTCGCTGACAAGGTCCTCTGCGTCGCTTTTGTTCCGCAGTCGGCAGAAAACATAACGGCTTACCTTGTCGCGATATTCCGTATACAGCGCTTCCTTCTCCGTCGTCAGGCTCATACCGTACCGTCCTTTTTGTCCCTGTGCTTTTCGGCGGACATTGTTTCTCCCGCCGCGCTTACAAGCGAGAGGTCGTCATCCGAAATTTCGGTACCGTATTCGTTTTCAACTTCATCAATAAGCTTCCGGAGCGACGGCTCGTTTTCAAACAACTGATAATCAAAGAGCGCCAAGAGCGTTTTTTCACTGATTTCGGGCATCATATTTGGTTGCCCCGCTTTGTTGCTTATCACTTTGCTTCCTCCTTCTGTTTAGTTTATACGATCAGATTGAAAAAAAGGCTAATAAAAATCTGAAATTTTTCCGGACTTTTTTGTGTTGTGAAGCCGGTTATGGGGTGCTGTCCAGCCTCTGCCGCGCGACAAGCTCCGCAAAGAAGCCGTTTTTTTCGATAAGCTCGTCATATTTGCCGTCCTCTATGATTTTTCCGTTATCAAGAACGATAATCCTGTCGCACTGCTTTATTGTCGAAAGTCGGTGCGCGATGACGATTCTTGTGCATTTTAATGATGCGAGCGCTTCGGAGATTTTCTTCTGCGTGATATTGTCAAGCGCGCTTGTCGCCTCGTCAAACATAAGTATTCTGGGCTTGGGTGCAATGGCGCGGGCAATCATCAGTCTTTGCCGCTGACCGCCGGATATGCCGCCGGAGCCTTCGGAAATTATCGTGTTCATCCCCATGGGCATGGTTCTTATATCATCGGCAATACCCGCAAGCTCCGCCGCCTCCCATGCTTCGTCTTGCGAAAGCCACGGCGCGGAAATGACGATGTTTGAATAAATATCTCCCTGAAACAGTTTTCCGTTCTGCATAACGGCGCCGATGCGGCGTCTCAGAGAGCGGAGGTCAATCCGTTCAAGGTCTCTTCCGTCATAATATATCGCGCCCTTTTGCGGATGCTCGAAGCCGAGCAGCAAACGCATAAGAGTCGACTTTCCGCAGCCCGTCTTTCCGACGATGGCAACATATTGCCCGGGACGTATTTTGAGCGACATATCGTCCACAACAAGGGGCATGTTTTCGCTGTATCTGAAAGAAACATTGCTCAGTTCAATTCCGCCGGAGAGTCTTGTGATAACCTGTTTTCCGTCCGAAACCTCGGGAACTGCGTCAAAAAAGGGCTTGACCATATTGAGTATGGGTTTTATCTGCGCAACGGTGAGTGCGATTCCGGCAAGCGACGCAAATGCGCCGGACACCATGCCGTATGCCGTATCGAAGGCGTAATAATCCGCGACGGAAATGCCCGATTTTACCGCCATCACATACATAATTATCGTTCCCGCAAGGCTTATGGCAAGGCTTATTACGGAATTGAGCCTGATAAACATCGGCGGACTGTATGCCAGCCTTGCGTTTTCGGCATAAAGATTGCCCCATCTCGCAAAGGCGCGCTTTTCCGCGCCGGCGAGCTTTATTTTCTGTATTCCCGTGATGAGAGCATATGTCATGCCGTCTTCCTTGCCGGAAAGCTCCATCCGGCGCATGCTCAATTTCATCTGAACAAGGGACGAGACAACCGAGAACACGACGGTTACAAGAATGATTATCAGCGCGGGGACGACAAGCGCCGGCGCATAAACAAATATCTGCGATATGTATATGAGTGAGAAAACGGAGGTCAGTCCCGCGGAAAGAACGGTTGACGCAAGCATTTTGCAAAGCACACCGACCTGAGACGCACGGTTTGAAAGCTCGCCCGCGCTGTACTGCTTGAAGAAATCGGCAGGGAGCGACATTATACGCATCATTGTTGCCGCGTCGACCGATATGTTCAGCTTTGTTTCAATCCGCGCCGTGATCATGTTTTTCACGGCTGAAATGAGGAGAGTGCTTATCGAAACGCATACGGAAAAGACCGTAATTGCGATGAGCAGTCGCACGCTTCCCGACGTAAGCACCCTATCAAACAGAAGTTTGTTTATCATCGGAGAAAACATGCCGATGAGCGACAGAGCAAGCGTTGCCAGAGCAATCATCACAAAATCGGAGGCGGAAAGCGTCAGCACGATATATGAGGCAAGCGAAGGCAGGCTGATTTTTTTCAGCGGAAAGGGCTTGTAAAACGCAATCGCTTCCGTTTCAAACAGCTGCTGATTTTTATGATTTATTTTTTTCCGTTTGCCCGTATCATAATCAAAATAACTGTATCCGGAAATGCCTGTGGGAATCAGCGCGACAACCCTTCCGCTTTCGCGCAGGACGCCGAGCATTGCGCCGACGGCGTCGCGATACCAGCCTTCCTCAAGCGTTACCGTGCGGCGCATAATGCCGAAGGGGCGCATGAGATATTCAAGCTGTTCGTTTACGTCGCCGATTTCGTCCGGCACCTCGCGGCTTTTCACATGATAATACCGCAGAATTTCGTCAATGGCGTCCTTTGTGACGGCGCGGTCATTGTTCAGGGAGGCTTCGATTTTTCTGCCCGTGACGGCGGATGCCATATTCGCAAACGCTTCGGCAAATGCTTCGTCGTCGTTATGCTTGCGTTCTCTTATCTGTTCGTCAAACCAACCCATATTGCTCCGCCCCCCTTACTCGTTTGATACGAGCTGCGTGTATGCTCCGCAGTTTTTCATCAGCTCGTCGTGCGTGCCGCGCTCGATAACTTTTCCCTGATCCATTACGATGATTTCATCGCAGTCGCGTATTGTCGAAAGTCTGTGCGCCACAACGATGCAGGTTATGCCCCTGTCTTTTATGGACTTCACCACATCGTATTCGGTTTTGGCGTCAAGCGCGCTTGTCGCCTCGTCAAGAATGATGATCGTCGGATCCTGCGCAAGCACGCGCGCGATCTCCATTCGCTGTCTCTGTCCGCCGGAAAAATTCTTTCCGCCCTCGGTCAGCCTGTACTGATAGACGCCTTCGCGCTGCATAATGTCCTCGTGGAGCTGTGCGTCGCGCGCAGCCATGATCATTTCAAAATCCTCAATGGAGTTATCCCACATTTTTATATTGTTTGCGATAGTATCTTCAAAGAGGATAATGTCCTGATCCACTACGGCAAGAGAGCCCGTGAACACGCTGCGGTCTATCTTCGACGCCGGCTTGCCGTCAAAAAGTATTTCGCCGCTCCATGGCTTATAAAGTCCGGATATGAGCTTTGATATTGTGGACTTTCCGCAGCCGGACGGTCCGACAAAAGCGACGCGACTTCCCGATGCCAGCGTCATGCTGAAATCCTTTATCAGAGGCTCTGCAAGGCGGGAATATCCGAAGGTTATATTTTTAATTTCAATTTTTCCGGAAAGCTTGTCGTATTCGACGTTTTCGTCATCGCTTTCCTCAAAGGTCACATCGGAGGGATATTTCATAACATCCTCAATCCGTTCCATATCGGTGCGCATTTCCTGAAGCGACTGTCCTGCGGAAATCAGCGACATCGCGGGAGAAATGAACGACGAAAGAAAGCCCTGAAACGCCATAATCATACCGACGGTAAACTCGCCCTTCATCGCAAGGAAAACGCCCGTCATAAGCACTGCTGTTCCGCAAAGCGAACTTATAAGCGCCGGCAAAAGTCCGAGAAGCTGATTTGTGCGCTGAAAACGCACCTGATTTGTATTCACGCTTGCCTGATAACCCGACCATTTTTCAAAAAAGCCGTTTTCGGCGCCGCTTGCCTTTATTGTTTCAATCATTTCTATGCCGGCGACCGTGGTTCCCGCCAGCTTGCCGGCGTCGCGCATCTGCACGCGGGTGATATTTATGCGTTTTCTTGAAATAATGCCCGAAAGAGCAAGATTTGCAATCACCGAAAAAATCCCTATCAGCGTAAGAATGACGCTGTATCTCAGCATTACCGCAAGGTAAAACACCATCATAACGGCGTTCAGCGCGAGCGGCGCAAAAGTATCGACAAGCTGATTCGCTATCATTGCGTTTGACGCCTGTCTGCCCTGGATATCGCCTGCCATGCGCTGAGAGAAAAAGTCCATGGGCATGCGCAGGATTTTCCACATGAAGGTTGTGCTGCCCACCATGGCGAGCTTTCCGTTTATACGGAGGGAATAGACCGCCTGTATCCACGCGACGACAAGCTGTATTATGCTTATCCCCGCAAGCGCTATCGTAAACGGCGTGAGCCATTCCGGATTTTCTTTCGTCAGCAGTCTGTCAAGGAAAATCCGGGAAAATGCCGGAGTTATTATGCCGAGAAGAGAAGTGATGACGGAGGTTAAAATGACGAATACGATTGCGGCGCTTGCTCCGACAAGCCGTTTTTGCGCATATTTCAGCATTGACTGCGGCTTGCCCTCCGGCACAAAGCCCTCGTCCGGCTCAAAAAGCAGGCAGACGCCCGTAAACGAATCGTCAAAAACGCTCATCGGGACGGTATATGTACCCTTTGCGGGGTCGTTCAGCACCGCCTTGTTGCCCCTGAAGCCGTCAAGAACGACAAAGTGATTGAAGTTCCAATGTATAATGCACGGAAATTTGCCCTCTTTTTTCAGGGTTTCCGGCTCATAGCGATAGCCCTTTGCCGAAAGGCCGTAGCTTCTTGCGGCACGAAGAATGTTTCTTGCGTTCGAGCCGTCGCGCGAAACGCCGCAGTCAAGACGCACCTGTTCGAGCGGGATCCATTTTTCATAGTAGGCAAGGATCATTGCAAGGCTTGCGGCGCCGCATTCGAGCGCCTCCATCTGCATTACAACCGGCACCTTTGCCGCGCCCTTTGTTACGGGCGCTTTGATTTTTTTGGTTGACTTCATTTCATCACCTCAGTTAAGCACAAAGTCCAGAGGTCTGACGCGTTCGGTAATGACCGAAACTGAGATAATTCCGTCCTTCATGCCGGCAGCGTCGACTTTGAGAACATATACCCAATCGCCTGCCGAAGCGCCTGTGAGATGAAGCAGATACGGGTCGGCATTGTCGTCGAGGCGGACGGGGGAGGACGGTATGTCCGAAAGCGCAAGCTCCGCTCCGTCGACCTAAATTACAGCCTTTTCGCTTATTTTTGCAAAGTTTTCTTCGCTTACATAAACGGTCAGAGAGCCGTCCTTGCAGACGCCGCCTGTCTGAAAGGCGCTGTCCAGACGACCGAACAAGCCCCATACGAATACTCCCGCAAGCAGCACGATAACGGCTGCAAGAATCATCCATACGCTTGGATTTGACACCCGTATGTAATCGTTCATCTGCTCCGGAGAGGAGATTTTTTCAATGCTTTTCTGGCGGAATACCGGATTGCCCATAGCTTCACCTCGTTAATAAAATTTCAATTGAATCTAAACGGTTTCAAAGATCCTTGCGGATGCTGAGAATATTCTGACCGTCCTTATACTCGTATGTTATTTCGTCCATCGTTTTCTTGACCATGAAAATTCCGAGCCCGCCGATCGCGCGCTCCTCTGCTGACAGGGTGACGTCGGGGTCGTCCTTTTTCAGAGGGTCGTAGGGAATGCCGTGGTCAATAAACGTCACAATGACGGATATCGGCGTCTCGGTCACCTCAACGCGCACCGTGGCGGGACCCGTTTCGGGCTTGTATGCATAATGCGCGATATTGCCGAAAAGCTCGTCAATTGCTATATCAATCTGCATCTTCGCCTTTATCGGGCAGTTGATTTCTTCGAGCTGACTGTTTACAAATTCGGTCACCTTTTCTATGTTTTCAACTGTTGCGGGGATTGTCAGCTCCTTCATTTTCCGGAACCTCCGTTATATTTCAGATACAGCATTGTGATATCGTCGGACTGCGGGGCGTCGCCCGCAAAAGCGTCTATATCCGCCTTGACCGAGCGACAGAGCGCTTCTCCGGAGAGCCCGTGCATGGTATTGAGCAGATTTGCAAGTCTTTCTTCGCCGTAAAGTGCGTTTTCCGCGTTTGTCGCCTCGGTGACTCCGTCGGTATAGAGATATATCTCATCGCCGGGAGAAAGGACAAGCTCGTTTCTGCGATATTTCATTCCCTCCATTCCGGCAAGAATGAAGCCCGACTTTGATTTCAGAAATTCAAAGCGTCCGTCCGCATGTCTTACAAGGGGCGGGTTGTGTCCCGCGTTTGCAAATTCAAGCAGACCGGTTGTTATATCGAGTATGCCCATCCACGCGGTGACAAACATTCCGGCTTCGTTGGATTCGCACAGCTTCGCATTTGCGATTGTAAATACTTCGTCAACGGACTTGCCGGATTCGGCATAGCCTTTTATCAGGGTTTTTGCCGTCATCATAAACATTGCGGCGGGAATTCCTTTGCCGGAGACGTCGGCTATGAGAAATCCGAGCTTGTTTTCGCCGACAAAATAGAAATCGTAAAAGTCGCCGCCCACCTCCTTGGCGGTGTCCATTGTTGCGTATATATCAAATTCGCCGTGAGCGGGATACGGCGGGAAAACCATAGGTATTGCGGAATGCTGAATGGCTTTGGCAAATTCCAGTTCTTTATCAATCCGCGCAGCCGCCTCCGCAATATAGCGCTTTAGCGTCAGTACGGTTGAGTTTATATCGTCGGAAAGAGAAGCGAATTCTTCATTTGTTCTCACGTCAACGACGGTGTCCAGATTGCCGCTTGTTATCTTTGCAAGAGACCTGTTTATCTTTACCATATTGTCGACAATGAGCTTCTTTATGAGGAAATAAACGACAATGAACAGCATTCCGAAAACAACGAACTCCATAAACACCGTGACATAAACCGATACGTCGCGGGAGAAAAGCGCCTCCGTATAAGGCATTGCGGCAACTATATAGTAGCCTTCGGAAACGATATAACGGCAGAACGATTTTTCGCCGTAGACAACGGCGTCAAAATATTCGTTCTCGGACATGGTGGCGCGGTCGATATAAATTCCGGAAACATCAAGGTTTTTCCCTTCGTTTCCGTGCCTGTCGCTGACGATGTTCCAATCCTCGCCGGCGATGATTATGCTGCCGTTTTCTCCTATGTGGCGGTTGCGCGTGGCGACGATGACAACGTCGTCAATATCCTTCTGAAAGCGTTCCGCGTCGTAAGCCACTTGAACAAATCCTCCGCCGTCGAGCACGACGCCCGCGTATTTGCGGGAAATTGACGGATTTGATGATGTCGGCTGATAGTTCTGAACGTATTCCTTTGTGCTTCCGTCAAGCAGGACGAGAAACTCCGCCGACTGACGTCCGCCGCGCATATCGTAATAGAGAAACCTGTCATACGTGGTTTCAACTATGATTCCGCTCGGATTGATAATATTTATTTCGGCTACATCGAATTCTTTTCCGAGCGTGCAAAGCAGCTCGTAATCAATCTTGTCCGCCGCATTTATCCGCGCGGCGATTTTCAAGGTCAGTTCAAGAAGATTATGGTTTGAAGCCTCCAGAATGTCCTCTTTTACGTCCTCAATATTCAGCTTCACAAGGTCGTTTGCCTCGTTTTTCGCAAGCTCCGTCTGCAAAGCCCATGTGAAAATCGTCGTCATTAAAAAGCCCGCCGTAACGCATATCAGAAGAAAACGCTGAAACGATTGCGAAATGTTTTTCAGGTCGTGTCTTGCGCTCTTGCGGTCTGCTCCGGAAAGCACCGAAAGCAGAATTCCGGCAAGCATCACGGCAAGACTGTTGACCGCTATCATTGGGAGCGAGCATGCCCGCACGAATGAAAAAGCGGTTCTTGCGTCGGTCATGTTCGTAAGGAATATCATCAGCATATGGATGACCTCCGTAATGGTTGCCGTCGCAAGACAGTAATACCATTTCGGCTTTTTGTTATCAAACATGAATTTCCGCAGGACAGCCGCGAAAACGCCCGCAAGCACTGTTGAAATGCTGCATGCGAGACGTGTATATCCGCCTGCCCCCCAAAGAACCGCGAACCACCGTTCGACGCCGCCTATAACGCCGGCGATTATTCCTGCCGGCGCGCCGAAAAGAAGTCCCGCACAGATGGGCGAGGCGTCCCTTGCGTTTATTATTGCGCCGTCGGTTTTGACGCCGAATTCCGTTCCGAGAATCGCAAGTCCTCCGAAAAGAATGCCTATAATTATCTGTCTGACGGCGTATGGAACTTTGCTGATTGCTTTTGTCCGCTCCGCAATATATATAAGAGCGGATAAAATCACGGGCAAAAGTGCTACGACGGAGAGCAAAAAGAAGGTTTTCATATTTTCTCGCTTATTCGATGGTCAGAATGTCGGAAAAGCCCGTTATTTCAAACACTTCCATAATGTCCTCATTTACGCCGATGAGCTTCATTCCGCCCTGACGGTTCATCACCTTCTGCGCCGCAAGCAGGATGCGAAGTCCCGCAGAGGAGATGTATTCCACGCCGGAAAAATCAAAAATCAGTTCTTTCACACCGCCGACGGACTGTTTAAGCTCCGCTTCAAGCGCGGGTGACGAATTTGTATCGAGCCTGCCGGTCAATGCGAGCGTGAGCTTTTCGCCCTCGGAAATTTTGTTTATTGTCATATGATATATCCTTTCATTAATTAAATTTATGCCGTATGATGAGCCGCCGCGAAAAATTATGAATCGGCGCTTTCGGGAGTCGTTCCGTATTTCCGTATGAACATTTCCGCGCTTTGCTTTAAGACTCCGAGCTGACTTTTCAGATAATATTCATCCTCAAACATGGCGTAATGCATGCTGGCGCGGATGAGAATGAATATGAGAGGCGTCGGCACCTCGCACGGGATGCCGAGCTTTGCTTCAAGACTCTTTGCATATTCGGTGTAACGCTTGTTTACGCCGTCAAAGAATTTTTTGCCGTGCTCTATATATTTCGGATGCGTATAAACCTGATACATCAGGCGGTACTTTTTGCCGTCCAGTACGGAATTTCGTCTATAAAGTGCATAAGCTCCGTCGGATTGTTCGGCGCCCTTGCCATGAAATCGTCCTCCACCTTTGCCATGCAGTAGGCGGTGGATTCGACAATCAGCTCGTCAAGATTTTTGAAATATACGTATAGCGTTCCCGATGTGCAGCCGCACTCGCGGGCAAGCGTTTTGATTCCCGTGCCGGTCAGACCGTTTTCGGCATAGCAATCAAAGCATTTTTCCATAATTTCTTTTTTTCTTTCATTGCGCTGACGTTCTGTTCTCATAAATATTCACAAGCTCCTCGCTTATAATTGATTGATCGTTCAGATATAGTATATCACACGATATTGAAAAAATCAAGAATTTATTCGGTCAAATCTGGCTTTTTTCGGAATTTCCCTGCAAAATGCACGGCAGAGCCTTTCTTTTGTCACAATGCCGATGCACAGTCGGCATCGCGGATAAAAAATTCCCGCGTATGAGCGGATGCTCACACGGGTGGTGTTACAACTTGTTCGCCGGAGGATTTTTTAATGCGTTTTCAAATCATATAAAAACTCCTTGGTTTCGTATATTTTTGTCCTGCGGTTAAATTTCTTCCGTTGTATAAGCCTTTTTGCAATCGAAGAGGTAGTTGCCGTTTTCATCGAGCTTCTTTTCGGGGGCTTTTGCCTGCTTTTTCGGATTTTCCTCCGTTTCGAGAAGCTCAATCTCGTTTTCTATATCGGAAATTGCGGTGTTCAGCTCGACTATTCTGCGTTCCTTGCGGTAACGCTCATGATGACAAGTCAATTTAGATCCGAACGAGGAAAGACGAGAAAACGGGAGATTTCGAGAGATTTCTCCCGTTTTTTCGACCCTGAATTTTTTCTGAGTTTCATAGATCCCTTTTGCCCTTTTCGATGCTGTGTCCGGACTCGGACTCACTAAACCGAAAAATCTGATTGTTATCAGTTTGTTGAGAGCCTTTCTCGCTCGGCGGTATTCTTCTCAAAGTTAAATGCGCGCTATAGATTGAAAAATGGGAAGATTTATGGTATAATAAGACATCGATAAATCGGAATTTGCGGAGGTAACAAAATGGAAAAAGGAAAGATCATTATTTTGAACGGTGCCTCAAGTTCAGGAAAATCGACATTAGCTAAGGTTCTGCAAGATCGTTCTCCGATCCCACTGTATAAACTCGATATAGATGATTTTATCCTAATGGCACCGGATAAGTTCAACGATTACGCGAATAATAATTTTTCTGTACAGTATGCTCTTGCATCCAAATTCTTTCACGTTGTTAAACTGATCTCAGATTTTGGGCTTTCCATAGTAGCACCTTATATGTTTTTCAAAAACAGTGATACTCTGAGTGAGTTTAGACAATTGTTAGATGGGTATCCGGTTTTCGTTGTCAATGTAATCTGCCCTACAGAAGAACTCCGGAAAAGAGAGATGATAAGAGGAAACAGAACGATAGGCAGTGCCGTTAATCAGCTGCAGCTATTGGAAACAGATTTCGACAACTGTCTGTTTGTTGATAATTATGTGAATTCTAACGAGCTATGTGCGGATACTATCATTAAGTCACTGGTTATTCGCTGCGAATAAGAGACCAACAACTTCCCGTTTGTCTAACTGAATAATCTACATAGCCAAACGCTATTCAGCCGAGCGTTTGGCTTACTTTTATGGAGAGGAAGGATGATCGCTACCAGCACGGCTCTGCAAACTCGGAAGGTCGCTACCACTTGCAAGCTCCTGTTTCACCAAGGGAGAGGTGTACCTTTATGCTGCATCTGAATTGGCTAACACAAATTCGGCATCTAAATTGACCTGTAGACACATGATGCGTGTCTGATTTAGATGCAGGCACGAAAAAACGAAAAAAACGGAGATTTCGAGAGATTTCTCCGCTTTTTTCGACTCTAATATTTTTCGAATTTTTATAGATGCATTTCGGGGGTTCCGGTCTGTAGCCGGATTCGAACCGGCGAAATGCATTTTTTGAGATAGATTCCCTACTGCACCAAATCTGTGGACAGATTCGAACCGCCACACAGTTTACGGATGGGGTCAAAAATCATTCTCGTTAAAAAATTATTTACAAATCCATAGATGCAACGGTGTTTTGGACAGATTTGAACTACCACACTACTCCGCCTGTCGAAACCAAGGTGAATCCGAAAAAGATACTTTTTCTGTTCGCATAGATTCGAACTACCACATCGCTTCAAAAGCAAAGCAAAACGTAAATACAAAAAAGCTCCATCGTTCCAATGGACAGATCCGAACTATCGAAAACCAAATACTGACCTGCTGAAGACAAAGAAAAAGCCTTCTACATACATAGCCAAATGCTTCTCAGCCAAGCGTTTGGCTTTTTTATTTGCAGAAAGGATGATAACAGATGAATGCAATTATTTCAAACGGCGACTACACCGCCTCCGTTCAGCTCCCCGTAGAAAGAAAACAGTTGGCAGGTGCTCTCTCGTATTTGGGTAAGAATCACACAAGTGCTTACAACATCAAATACAATGAGGAATCCGACCAAGGTCTCTCGTTCACGCTCGACTGCCGTGGTGTTGTAGAAAATGCCATCGCCAAAGCAATCCCCACAGGCTTCCGCTTTCACATGTTCAATGACACTATCGCTCTGATGCACAGCCTCCCCTATCAGAGCAGA
>ERZ827186.1690-NODE-1690-length-17240-cov-31.313471_pt1 | contig 17240 bp, 19 predicted proteins | sample MGYA00519918_ERZ827186 | MGnify/ENA primary metagenome ERZ827186 (study PRJEB31778, sample SAMEA3449275) | human gut metagenome | biome: human gut; feature: human-associated habitat; material: faeces | place: United Kingdom | collected 2010/2012 ...
TGGCGGGAGAATTACACCCTCGCCGAGATCGAGGCACTGCGTGCCCGCATCGGCGAGCGCATGTTCCAAAAAGAATACATGCACAATCCCACCGTCGAGGGGTCTATTTTCCAGACGAAGGACATCCGTTTCGCGCCCATCCTCCCCCTGCGGGAGTACCGCAGCCTGGTCTGCTACACCGACCCCTCTTTCAAAAATTCGAGCACCACGGACTACAAGGTCACTGTACTGCTGGGCAAGACGCGCCAGGGGTACTACCACCTGCTCAAGGCTTATGCCGAGCGCGCCACCGTAGCGCGCATGGTGGCTTGGCATTACGAAATAGACTCCTGGGTGGACGGCCGTGTGCCGGTGCTCTACTACATGGAGTCCAATTTTATACAGGACCTGCTGCTGGACGAGTTCCGCAAGGCGGGTGCCGCCGCGGGGCATCAGATACCCGTTCGCGGCGACTCGCGTAAAAAGCCAGACAAGTTCGCCCGCATCGAGGCCATGCAGCCGCTCTTTGAGCTAGGCTTTGTCCTGATCAACCAGGACGAGGCCGACAGCCCGGGTGTCCGCGTGCTCATCGAGCAGCTGCTCATGTTCGAGCGCGGCTCCCGGGCCAACGACGACGCCCCCGATGCCCTGGAGGGGGCCATTTACAAGATATCGCGACGGGTCGTATCTACCACGCCCTACATCATCGGATCGAGACCCTCCCGCCGCTTTTAATCGACCGTTAAACAACCCAAAAAAAAGAAGAAACGATGAAAACCAAAGAGCAGATCGCCTTCGACTTCCTCCGCCGCCACGAGGGGCTGCGCCTCTCGGCCTACAAGTGCACAGGCGGCGTATCCACCATCGGCTATGGCCACACGGGTGCGGATGTGCTGCCCGGCATGACCATCACCCGCGAGCAGGCCGAGCAGCTCCTGCGCGAGGACATCTCTCACGCTGCCCAGGCTGTGGACACCCTTATCACCGCCAGCCCGGAGTTCTTCGAGGGCAGGAAAAAAGCGGAGATCAAAGCCTTTTTCAGCGAGGCGGTCGCCTTTATGGAGAGGAAGATCGGCAAGGGCAACATCTTCTCCGCCGTGGTACACATGGACGAGAAAACGCCCCATTTGCACCTGTGCTTCACGCCTATCACAGAGGACGGACGGCTGTCGGCAAAGGAAATCCTCGGCAACCGGGCGCAGCTCTCCAAGTGGCAGGAGGAATTTCACGCCCACATGAAAAAGCAATTCCCGATCCTCAAACGGGGCGAGAGCGCACTTGTCACCAAGCGGAAGCATATCCCCACATGGCTGTTCAAGCAATCGGTCAGCCTCATCAAGCAGAAGCAGGCCATCGAAAAGACGATTTCCGACATTACGATGATGAACGCCGGGAAAAAACGGGAGGAAGCCCTTGCCATGCTAGACAAGTTCTTCCCCCGGCTGGAGGCCCATCTCGGACAGGTCAAGAAGTATCAAGCCACCATTGACTATCTGACGCAGGAGAATGACGGCCTGAAAGAAAAGGTTAAGGACGAAAACAGCGTCAAGCGGCAGTTGGAGGCGGCAAAGCTCAAACAGGAAAATGAGCAGCTACGGCAGTTTATCAGCAAAATCCCGCCGGAAATGCGGCGGGAAATCCAGCAGCGGCAAACACCGCAGAAAGGACGGGTAGAACGGGATTGATTTGCACCTTGAAAATTGAATATTCGGGAGATACACACTATGGTAGATAAGGAAGTCCGGCAGGAGCGATATGATATTGAGCTTCCACAGTCCATCATAGAGTCCTTTGCCCGGTTCCTTGTCCCAGAGATACGAAAATATTATGACAGCGAACAGGGGCAACAGGAGTTCGCCAAGTGGCAGGAGGAGCAAGAAAACAAATAATAGAAAAGCAAGGGTCAAGGCACCAAGCCTTGACCCTTGCTTTTCTGTTATTGACATTACAGCCACACCATGACAGCAAAGCCGCCTTTGAAATAATAGGTGTTCGTGTAATGTCCATCTGGTGGAGCTGAGGGGAGTCGAACCCCTGTCCGAAAGCGCTTTGACAAGACTTTCTCCGGGCGCAGTCAGGTTTCAGCATTCCCTCTCCGCGCAGACACCTGACAGACTGCGCGGTTCAGTAGAGTCATAATGCATGGGCGGGGCAACTCTTACCCGCCGCACGTCCGCCGCATAAACGACGCCTTCCCCGGCCTGCGGCCTCTCCGGTTCAGACGGCTGCCTTTAGTTAGGCAGCGACAGCAATACGATTGTTGTCAGTTAATTTTTAAGTTGCCCGTTTTATGGCGGTCAGGCGCCGCCGCCCGCTTATCCAGCCTCCACACCCCCGTCGAAACCGGTGCAGCCCCATATTGGGGATTTTTTGGGTATTGTTCCAATACCCGGGGAAAATCGGTGCAGCCCCATGAGGGGTTTTCGCATTGTGCGATACTGGGGAACAGCGTAGTCCGCGAGGGACTTGCGCGTTGTGCGACACTGGGGAACAGCGTAGTCCGCGAGGGACTTGCGCGTTGTGCGATACTGGGGAACAGCGCAGTCCGCGAGGGACTTGCGCATTGTGCGACACTGGGGAACAGCGTAGTCCGCGAGGGACTTGCGCATTGTGCGATACTGGGGAACAGTATAGCCCATAAGGTTTTTGCGCGCTGTGCGCACACGACCCATGGGAATATTTACATCTGTGTGGGGGAGGGGGACCCTCCCCCACACAGAAAACTTATCTCCCGAAGGGATCGGCCAGCTTCTCCGGCTCCGGATACGTCACGCCCTGGGTGTCGACGGTGACCTTCGCCATGACCTGGTCCTTCTTGGGCTTGTTGGTCATCATGTTCCGGGGCTGGTTGGCGATGCGGTCCACCACGTCCATGCCGTCCATCACGCAGCCGAAGGCGGCGTACTGCCCGTCCAGATGGGGTGCGTCCTTGTGCATGATGAAGAACTGGCTGCCGGCGCTGTCCATGGGCTGCGCCCGGGCCATGCTCAGCACACCGCGGGTGTGGCGCAGGTCGTTCTGCACACCGTTGGCGGCGAACTCGCCCTTGATGCAGTACCCCGGGCCGCCCATGCCGGTTCCGTCGGGGCAGCCGCCCTGGATCATAAAGCCGGGGATGACCCGGTGGAAGATCAGCCCGTCGTAGTATCCGGCGTTGGCCAGAGCGATAAAGTTGTACACGCTCTGGGGCGCGATGTCGGGATACAACTCGGCAACGATCTTGCCGCCGTCCTGCATTTCAAAAGTCACGATAGGATTTGCCATTCCGTTTCCCTCACTTTGTCATAAGAATATGCGCGCTTCCCGCGCAATGTCATACCATTCAATACCCGCGGTTTTTCTCCCGCATGGCGCGGTCCATCTCCCGCTTGGCGTCCCGCTTGGCCACGGCCTCCCGCTTGTCGTAGGTCTTCTTGCCCTTGCACAGGCCCAGCTCCACCTTCACCCGGGAATTCTTGAAATACACCGACAGCGGTATCAGCGCATAGCCCTCCTGCTTCTGCAGGTCGTGGAGCTTCCGTATTTCCCGCTTGTGCAGCAGCAGCCGCTTGGGCCGGTCCGGATCGCGGTTGAAGATGTTGCCGTGGTCGTAGGGGGAGATGTGGAAGCTGTAGGCGTACACCTCGCCGTCCTTGGCCACGCAGAAGGCGTCCTTCAGGTTCAGGGTGCCGGCGCGGATGGACTTGACCTCCGTGCCGAACAGCTCGATGCCGGCCTCGTAGCGGTCCTCCACGAAGTAGTCGTGGTATGCCTTGCGGTTCTGGGCGATGGTCTTGGTGCCGGACTTGTCCATGGAGACACCTCCTTCCGGTAACGTGAACGATAGTATACCATATTTTCTCGCATCGCGCAAGGGGGATAGAGGGGTGGTAATTTTGAACTTTCTGTGCTATACTGGGGCAAAAAAACGAAGGGAGACGCTTCTATGGATATGACTGAGAAAACGCTGGAGAGCCGTGAGGTCTACCGCGGCCGCATCCTGCACGTGCGGGAGGACAGGGTACGCCTGCCCAACGGGAAGGAGGGTGTCCGCGAGGTGGTGGAGCACCCCGGCGGCGTGGGCATTCTGGCCCTGGACGGCGACGACGTGCTGCTGGTGAAGCAGTACCGCTACGCCTTTTCCCGGGTGCTGACGGAGATACCCGCCGGCAAACGGGAGCCGGGCGAGGACCTCTTCGTCACGGCCCAGCGGGAGCTGAAGGAGGAGATCGGGGCCACGGCGGAGGCGTGGACGGACCTGGGGGCGCTGATCGCTTCTCCCGGCTGCTATGGCGAGACGCTGTACCTGTTCCTGGCCTGTGAGCTGACCTTCGGCGAGACGCACCCGGACGCGGACGAGTTTTTGGAGACGGTGCGCCTGCCCTTCGACGAGGCGGTGGAGCTGTGTATGTCCGGCGAGCTGACCGATGCCAAGACCGTGGCGGCGATCCTCAAGGCGAAAGTGCTGCTGGGGCGGTAAATTGCCCTTGTATTCTGTCCGCTTTTCCGCTACAATCAAACCAGTGGGCGCGCCGCGTCCCAAGGGAGGAGAGAAACGCCAATGTCCATGAATACGAAGAAAAACATATCCATCGTGCTGCTGGTCCTGGCCTTGCTGCTGTGGTTGCTGCGGAAGATGAACGTGCTGTACATCCCCGGCCTGTCCATGGTGCTGCTGGGCCTGTCCATGATCATGGTGGGTATCATGATGTTCCAGGTGAAGCAGAAAAAGAAGCTGGGCGGCACGCTGATCCTGGCCTTCGGCCTGTTCTGCATCGTAACGGCCGTGATGGAGATCAAGGGCTATTTTGCGTGAGAGACAAAAAGAGGAGCACCCGTTCGGGTGCTCCTCTTTCGCGCTGTCCCCCGTTCTGCCGCAGCGGGCCCACAATTCCCATTTTTTGCCAAATTCTCCCGTTTTCCATTCCCGGTAACAGAAAAAATGTGTAAAACTTCCATAAAAAGGCTGGACAAACGGTGAGACTGTGCTATAATCTGACTATCCGCAGAGGTACCTCTGCATTTACGTTTTAATGGTTATTAAAACGAGTGCACCTACGGAAATCTAAAACAAATGGGGTATGAGACATGAAGAAATTGGTAGCAACCATTCTGGCGCTGGTCATGGCGCTGGGCGTCACCACCCTCTCCTGGGCGGACACGCCCGCTGAAATGGACTTGGATGAGTTCATCAGGGCTGTTGTGGCAGCAAACTATAACTACGATGGCAACGGTGTCACGGTGAAAATGTCCCCGGTAAGTGGCTGCCTAGGCAACAATTGTTCTCAGACACATGAGGGCGAGCATGATACTGTTAGGACAAACGAGAATGTACCGGAGAAGGTCAATAGTGACTTGGCGCAGTTTATCGTGTTTTCCGGTTCAGACAAAGCGGTGACTATCAAGAATGTAAAGTTCGTTTACGAAGCGAAAGACTTTACTCTTTGGGGGAATACCAACTTTAAGGGCGAATTCAAAGCAGATGTGGTAAAGAGCGGGCAGCTTTATCTGGAGAGCTCCGGGGATGTGACCTTTACAGGTTGCACCTTTGACCGTGTTGTGCTTACATCGTGGAAGTGCAGCGGCACCAGCACTGTGACCAATTGTGAGTTCTATAATGTCTATAACTCCTATGCGATCAAGGACATCCGCGGTGCCAATATCAATGTCACCGGCTGTACGATCAAGGACTGCGGCGGCGGTATCATGGTCAGTCAGACCTCTGCGGACACAGCGGTGCAGACTGTCAATATTTCCAACAACGCATTTGAGAATGTTGACTCGGAAAGTACAGCGGCGTCCGGTAAGGCGGGTACCCGCGGACTGATTCAGCTTGCAAGCAGCGGCAAGTATGACACTGCTGCTATCACGCTCAACGAGAATTTTGCCGATGGTAACTGCGGCCCTGTCCTGCGTCAGCTGAACGATACTGCGGATATTTCCAAGGTGCAGGGTGACCTGAGCGGGCTGCTGGATGGAGAAGGCAAACTGACGACTACCGGTGATACGAGTGACGGAAACAAGCAGAAAGTTAATAATATCGCTGTCCACACCGTTCGTTTCAACATGAACGGTCATGGCGATGATTTCTACAAGCAGATTGCTGACGGTACGACCATCACTCTGTTTGCGCCTAACAGCGGCAACAGCAATATCGTTTTCAAGAACTGGACGGCAAACGGCCAGACCTATAATGCCGATGATACTTACGAAGTGAAGGGCAATGTGGAGTTTACCGCTGTGTGGCAGGATAACACCCCCGCGCCCCGCTACTACTACAACTCCACCACTACCACAGACACCAAGGCGGACACCACCAAGGGTTCTCCCAAGACCTTCGACGCCGGCATCGGCATCTACGCCGTCACCGCCGTCCTCTCCGCCACCGGCATGGCATGGACCGCTAAAAAGCGTCACTGAGAGCAAAAAAAGAAAGCCCGAAAGGGCTTTCTTTTTTTTGCCCCGGCCAGCGGGCAAAAAGAGAGCACCCTGCCGGGTGCTCCTTTTTTAATCAACGATATCCACAGACACCTTGGCGCCGGTGCGCTGGGCGTAGGAACGAATCACGGTACGTATCTCCTTGGCGATACGGCCCTGACGTCCGATGACCTTGCCCATGTCCTCCGGCGCGACGCGAAGCTGAAGCGTCAGCTCGTCACCGTTTTCCACCTCGGTCACGCTGACCTGCTCCGGGTGCTCCACAAGGTTCTGCGCGATATACAGCAGCAGATCCTTCATGGCGCGCTCCCGACTTACAGTACGTCGACCTTCTTCAGCAGGGCGCGAACGGTATCGGTGGGCTGGGCACCGGTCTTGATCCACTCGCGGGCGCGGTCAGCGTCGATGCTGATCTTGGCGGGGGAGACAGTGGGATCATAGGTGCCGATCTCCTCGATGAAGCGGCCGTCGCGGGGATAGCGGGAATCGGCGACGACGACGCGGTAATAGGGGGCCTTCTTAGCGCCCATTCTTCTCAGACGAATTTTAACCATTGTTGTGTTCCTCCATGTAAATTGATTGTTTTATATCTGTTAAATGCGACTGCACTTACACACTTTTTCTACTTTTTTTAACTTTATTTCAACCGTTTTTTTCGGCCAAAACCGTGCATGGCGCCTCTGGCCACCTTGCCGCCGAAGCCGCCCATCATGCCGCCCAGGCCGCGCATACCGCCGCCCTTGGTCATGGCTTTGGTCATCTGCTGCAGCATCTCAAAGGATTTCAGCAGGCGGTTGACATCCACCACCTCCAGGCCGCAGCCGGCGGCAATGCGCTTTTTGCGGCTGGCGTTGAGGATCTGCGGATTTTCGCGTTCCAGCGGTGTCATGGACTGGATGATGGCCTTGTTGTGGGCCATCTGCTTCTCGTCGATCTGGCTGGGGTCGAAGCCCTTAGCCATGCCGCCGGGGAGCATATCGGCGATCTGGCTCAGGTCACCCATGCTTTGCAGCTGCTCCATCTGGTCCAGATAGTCGGTGAGGGTCAGGCGGTTCTTGCGGAGCTTTTCCTCCAGCTTTTTGGCCTGTTTTTCGTCGTACTGCTGCTCGGCCTTCTCAATGAACGTGAGCATATCGCCCATGCCCAGTATCCGCCCGGCCATGCGGTCGGGGTGGAAGGGCTCGATCATGTCCAGCTTTTCGCCGGTACCCACGAACTTGATGGGCTTACCGGTGACGGCCCGGATGGACAGGGCAGCACCGCCGCGGGCGTCGCCGTCCAGCTTGGTCAGCAGCACGCCGTCGATGCCCAGCGCGTCGTCAAAGGCCTTGGCGGCATTGACCGCGTCCTGGCCGGTCATGGCGTCCACCACAAGGAGTATCTCGTTGGGATGAACGGCAGCCTTGACGGCCTTCAGCTCGTCCATCAGCGCCTCGTCGATATGCAGACGGCCGGCGGTGTCCAGAAAGACGATGTCGTGGCCGTGGTCAGCGGCGTACTTCACCGCCTCCTTGGCGATGGTCACCGGGTCGATCTGCCCCATCTCGAAGACGGGGATGTCCAGCTGCTTGCCCACCACCTGCAGTTGGTTGATGGCGGCGGGACGGTACACGTCGCAGGCCACCAGCAAGGGGCGCTTGCCGAAGCTGCGGCGCATGAGCCCTGCCAGCTTGGCGCCGTTTGTGGTCTTGCCGGCGCCCTGCAGGCCCACCATCATCACAACAGTGGGGCCCTTGGAGGCGGTGGTCAGACGGGCGTTGGTGCCGCCCATCAGCGCCGTCAGCTCCTGGTTTACGATCTTGATGATCTGCTGGGCGGGGGTCAGGCTGTCCAGCACATCGGTGCCGACGCACTTTTCGGTGACGTCCGCCACGAAGTCCTTGACGACCTTATAGCTGACGTCGGCCTCCAGCAGGGCCAGACGCACCTCGCGCATACCCTCGCGGACATCGGCTTCGGTAAGGCGGCCCTTACCGCGCAGGCGCTTGAATACGCCGTTCAGTTTTTCGCTAAGTCCCTCAAATGCCATGGGTCGTTACTCCTTCAGGGCGGCGGCAGCGTCCAAGATCGTCTCCGCCAATTCCTCTAACCGGGGGTTTTCGTACTGCCGGTAGTTGATGGTTTTAATGTCTCCGGCAGCGGTGATGATACGGTCCACGTGCTGCTGCATCTGCAAAAAGCGGTGGACCAGGCCGGTCTTGTCCTCCAGCTCGGTCATAGCGTTCTCCGCGCGAACGATCACGTCCCGCACGCCCTGCCGGGAAATGCCGCAGTTCTCCGCGATCTCTGCCAGGGACAGGTCCTCATTATAATACAGGTCGAACAGCTCACGCTGCCGTGGGGTCAGGATATCGCCGTAAAAATCGAACAGCATGGTCATGCGGTATGTCTGGTTTTTCACGGTGTGGCCTCCTTCTGTAAAGTTATATGCCTTTACAACCTCGAATATCATACACGATTTCGGGAGAAATGTCAAGGTGAAAAATGGGGCGGCGGAAAAAATATTCCCTTCGGCGAAAGCCGAAGGGAACAGAAGACGGGATCAGTGCTTCAAACGCTTGTCGCACCGCTTGCTGAGCCAGGTGCCCACGCTTTGAAACAGCTGCACCAACAGGATCAGAATGACCACCGCCACCAGCATTACCAGATACTTATAGCGATAGTAGCCGTAGTCGATGGCGATCTTGCCCAGGCCGCCGCCGCCGATGATGCCGCTCATGGCGGAGTAGCCCAGAATGGTGGTCAGCGCGATGGTGACATTCTGGATCAGGGAGGGAACGCTCTCGGGGATCATCACCTTGCAGATGATCTGCATGGGGGTGGCGCCCATGCTCTGGGCGGCCTCAATGATATTACCATCCACCTCGCGGAGACTGCTCTCCACCAGACGTGCCACAAAGGGGAACGCCGCCGCCACCAGCGGAACGATGGTGGCCGTGGTGCCCACGGCGGTGCCGATGAGCAGACGGGAGAGGGGGAAGACCATGATCATCAGGATCAGGAAGGGGATGGAGCGCAGCAGGTTGATGATGACGTTGATGACCTGCATGAGCCAGCGGGGCAGGGGCAGGACGCCGTTTTTCTCGCCGGCCACCAGCAGCACGCCCAGGGGCAGGCCAAGCACCAGCGACAGCGCCGTGCTGACCACGGTGACGTAGAACGTCTCCCAGATGGCAAAGGGCAGGGAGGGCAGCACGCTCATCAGATCCTGTACGGACTGGGCGGAGAACAGATTACTGTACATGGTGGTCCACCTCCTCGACCTGCACATTGGCCACATTGTGGATAAAGGCCACGGCCTTATCGTACTGCGTGCTGGGGATGCCCAGCATCATGCTGCCGTATACCGTTTCGGACAGCTTCTGCGTGCTGGCGGAGATCACGTTGCAGAAGACGCCCTCCTCCGCCGCCAGCCGGGCAATGAGGGGAATACTGGTGGTCTTGCTGTCCTTGAACACCAGCCGCACCAGCTTTTCGTCCTGGGGGTTGTATACCTGCGCGTCCGCGCCGCCGGGGAACACCAGCCGCCGTCCGGCCTCGGACTTTGGCGCGGCGAACACCGTGCCCACCATGCCGGACTCGGCCACGCAGCCGTCGTCCAGGATAGCCACATGGGAGCAGACCTCCTTCACCACACTCATCTGATGGGTGATGATGACCACGGTGATGTTCAGCTTTTGGTTGATGTCCCGGATCAGCTCCAGTATCTGCCGGGTGGTCTTGGGGTCCAGCGCGCTGGTGGCCTCGTCGCACAGCAGCACCTTGGGGTCGGTGGCCAGGGCACGGGCAATGGCCACGCGCTGCTGCTGGCCGCCGGACAGCTGGGCCGGATAGGCATCCGCCTTGTCGGGCAGGCCAACCAGCTCCAGCAGCTCGCGCCCGCGCTTCTCCGCGTCGGCTCTCTTTACCCCGGAGATCTCCATGGGGAAGCAGACGTTACGCAGGCAGGTGCGCTGCATGAGCAGGTTGAAGTGCTGGAAGATCATAGTGATGTTCCGACGGGCGGCGCGCAGCTGGACGGGGGTCATGGTGTCCAGCCGCTGGCCGTCCACGATGATCTCGCCCTTTGTGGGGCGCTCCAGCAGGTTGATGCAGCGCACCAGCGTGCTCTTGCCCGCGCCGGACATACCGATAATGCCGTAGATGTCTCCATCCTCAATGGTCAGGGACACATCCTTCAATGCGTCCACGCCTCCGTTGGCACCGGAGTCGTATGTCTTGCTTACGTGTTTCAGTTCTATCACGACGGCGTTCCTCGTTTCTGTTTAATTCGCGCTGTTTCCTTTCTGCATCCCCCGCGCCCTGGCGGGAGCTCCGGAAAAGAAACCGGGCGTTTCGCATTGTCCTGTTTCCGCGGTGTTCCCCGCCCTGTGCAGGGCGGGGAACACGCGAGGGGGAGAGGAGGGTAAAATCCTGTTGTTTTATGTTACTGGGCGGAGGTGCTCAGCGCGTCCAGCGTGGTCTGCTTGCCGCCGTACAGACCCATGGGCTCCACGTGAATGGCGGCGACGGAGGCGATGTGGGTGCCGTTCTGGGCATTGAAGTCCTCCAGATAGGGCAGGTGCTGGAAGTAGTTGGCGTCCACGGTGCCGTCGTCCACCACAGTGTTGGGAACCACATAGTCGTTGTAGACCTGAATGTCCAGGGTGATGTCCTTGGCGGCCAGGATCTCCTTAGCGACCTCCAGGATCTCGGCGTGGGGCGTGGGGGAAGCGGCCACGGTGATGGTCTCGCCCTTCAGCGCGTCATAGTCCACGGAAGCGTCATAGCCGTCAGTGGGGTTCTCCACCACGGAAACCACGGAGCCGGCGTACTTCTCAGCGATGAAGTCGGCGACCTGCTTGCTCTCCAGAGCGGCCTTCAGGGCCAGGATCTTGGGGGCGTTCTCGTTGCCCTCCTTCACTGCCAGAATGTTGGCGTAGGCGGAGGCGCTGCCCTCGATCAGCAGGGAGTCATTCACGGGGTTCAGGCCGGCGTTGATGGCGTAGTTGCTGTTGATCACGGCGTAGTCCACGTCGGGCAGCAGGTTGGGCAGCTGGGCGGCCTCAGCCTCCACGATCTCCACATTGTACGGATTCTCCACGATGTCGTTCTTGGTGGCGGTGATGCCCACGCCGTCCTTCAGCTTGATGATGCCGTTCTCCTGGAGCAGCAGCAGAGCGCGGGCCTCGTTGGTGGTGTCGTTGGGAACACCGATCTTGATGGTGGCGGGCTGATCGCCGTCGGTATTGGTCTTGCTGCCGCAGGCAGCCAGGCTCAGGGCCAGCACAACGGCCAGGGCCAGGGTGATGATCTTAGTCAAAGTGTTGTGTTTCATGTTCGCAGTCTCCTTTGAAATGATTAAACTTGGTTGGTTACGATTTTATTTCAGCACCGCCGCCCGGCCGGAACGGCGGTACATAAACAAAACAAAAACAGCGGCTGGTCATCACTGACCCTCCGCTGTCTGCTCACACATCGGCTTTTTTCAAGCCGTCAAACAGTTTTTGGAAAGCTGATGACCTTTTCGGCGCGACGAAACATGCACATGGACATCATACCCATGCACATCTCGCACATCATCATGGTGACGTTACGCTTCATGTCGGCTTTCCTCCTCGCTGTGATTTTCCCTGTCGGGATGGTGGCATAATACGCCCTTAACGCGCCGTTGTCAACCCTTTTTTCACCTTTCTGCGTTTTTTACAAAAAACCTACAGGGCTGGTATGTGATTTCGTGTATTTTGGTTATTTGACTATTGGGGCTTGCATGGGGCACAATATGTGGTATAATGGTTGACACAACAATACAATACGTGGGGAGAGATGGGTGTGACATCCAAGGTTTTCGACTATATTGCCATGGAGCAGCGGCGGCAGGAAACAACGGTGGAACTGATCGCCAGCGAGAATTTCACCAGCGAGGCGGTATGCCGCGCCGTGGGCAGCTGCCTGACCAACAAGTATTCCGAGGGGTATCCTGCCCACAGGGAGATGGGAAATCAGGGGCGCTACTACGGCGGCTGCCTGGTGGTGGACGAGCTGGAGACGTACTGCATCGCCAAGTGGAGGGAGGTATTTCACACCGACTACCATGTGAACGTGCAGCCTCACAGCGGTACCTCCGCCAATCTGGCGGCGTATATGGCGCTGCTGCAGCCGGGAGACCGGATCCTGTCCATGAGTCTGGCCAACGGTGGGCATCTGTCCCACGGACTGCCGGTAAATGCCTCCGGCAGGCTGTATGACATAGCGGCCTACGATGTGGACGAAAACGGCCTGATCGACTATGACGGTATGGAGAGGCTTGCGCGGGAGCTGAAGCCGCGGCTGATCATCGCAGGAGCGTCGGCCTACAGCCGGACCATCGACTTTGCACGCTTTGCCCGGGCGGCGCAGGCGACGGGGGCGTATTTCATGGCGGACATCGCTCACATTGCCGGGCTGGTGGCGGCGGGGGAGCACCCCAGCCCCTTTGGACTGGCAGATGTGGTCACGACCACGACGCACAAGACGCTGCGCGGCCCGCGGGGCGGACTGATCTTCTGCCGGCCGGAGCTGGCGAAAAAGGTGGACAGCGCCGTATTTCCCGGTATGCAGGGCGGCCCTTTGCAGCACGTGATTGCCGGCAAGGCGGTGGCTGCGGAGGAGGCGCTGACCCCGGAGTACCGGGCGTATATCCACCGTGTGGTGGTCAACTGCAGGGTGATGGCGGCGGAGTTCATGGCCATGGGCTACAAGGTCGTTACCGGCGGCACGGACAACCATTTGTTTTTGCTGGATCTGACGGATACCGGACTTACCGGACGTGAGGTACAGGAGGAATTGGACCGCTGCGGTATTACGCTGAATAAGAACTGCGTCCCCGGGGACAAACGCTCGCCGTTCCAGACCAGCGGCGTCCGCATCGGCACCGCCGCCATGACCACCAGAGGTTACACGGCGGAGGATTTCTGCCGCGTTGCCCACCGTATCGACGAGGTGGTGCGGCAGATGATGGCGGAAAAGGCCGCGCAGGCGTAAGGCGCCTTAAAGAGAGCAAAAAAGTATCCCGCGGCTGTGCCGCGGGATACTTTTTATGTTGGTTATGCCGCGGTTTTCCGCAGGAACCGCCGGAGGAACCACACGGCCATTACCGCGCACAGCGCCTCGGAGATCACCGGCGCAAACCAAATGCCCGTGCCGCCCACGGCTGCCGCCAACAGCAGCAGCGCACCGGCCTGGAAGAGCAGGCCACGGCCCACGGAGATGGAAATAGCCGCCTTCGGTCGCTCCACCGCCGTCAGGAAGCCGCCCATGAGGATGTTGCCGCCCAGCAGCAGATAGCACAGACCGTACCGCCGCAGCGCGCCCGCCGCGCTGCCCAGCAGCTCCGGCTTTTCCGCGCCGAGGAAGATCCCGGCGATCTGGGGGGCAAAGATCATCACACCGGCGAAGATCACCGCCGTCATGATACCCACCGCCGTAAAGCCATACCGCAGCAGCTTTTTGTAGCCCGCCGCGTCCTCCTTGCCGTAGTGATAGCTGACCAGCGGCTGGCTGCCCTGCGAGATGCCCAGCATGGTGTTGATGATGAGGGTGTTCACATAGGCGATGATGGTGTAGCACACCAGTCCGTCGTCGCCGAGGCACCGGAGGATGACCCGGTTGAACAGGAAGATCATCACGCCGTTGCACAGCTCCGTTACGCCGTCGGCAAAGCCCAGCGGGATCAGCCGCTTGTAGATGCCCCAGTCCATCCTGAACTTCACAAAGTGGAAGGTGTTGTGTCCGCCCAGGAAGTGGCGCAGATAGATGATGCACGTCAGAAGCTGGGAAAGACCTGTGGCGAAGGCCGCGCCCCATACGCCCAGATTCAGCACAAAGATGGCGATATAGTCCAGCACGCAGTTGGCCAGACAGCCGGTGATGACCGTCAGAATTGCCAGACGGGGATAGCCGTCGGTCTTGATCAGCACCTCCATGTTATAGGAGATGATGAAGCACAGCGCGAAAGGGGCCAGGCCCCGGAGATAATCGATGGTATATTGATACGTTACGCCCTTTGCGCCCAGCAGCACGGCGAACGGCTCCAGAAATACGAAAACGAGGACGGTGATGGTCAGGCCGACGCACGTCAGCAGCACGATGTTCTGAGAGAACAGGCTATTGGCTTTCTCGCCTTGGTTTTGTCCCAGATAGATGGCGATGATGGTGCTGGTACCGACGGCGAAGATGACGCCGATGGAGAACAGCACATTGGTGAACGGTACCGCCAGATTCACCGCTGCCATGGCGTATTCGCCTACGCCCTTGGCGACCATCAGCCCGTCCACGATAGAGTACAGGCTGAAAACCATCAGGGATGCCACCGTAGCGGCTACGAAATGCAGAAATTGTGATAACAGACTTCGCTCATTGAGCATTTTCGATGAAGTTCCTTTCTTCGCTTTTAGCGGCGGGCGTTCACACAGACACCCGCTGCAATTCTATTCTAACGAAAAATACATCGGAAGTCAAATATACTTGCCGTTAAGAGCAAGAGAGTATATAATGAAAACCACAAGAAAAACTGGGAGGTATACCCTATGAAGCTCTATGTGATGGACGCCTTTGCCAATCGGATCTTCGGCGGCAACCAGGCGGGCGTGGCACTGCCGGACCGGGAGCTGTCTGATGAGACCATGCGGCAGATCGCCGCAGAGATGAAGCACTCGGAGACGGCCTTTATACATATGGAGCCGGACGGCTCCGTATCCTTGCGCTATTTCACCCCCGCCGGGGAGGTGGACCTGTGCGGCCACGCCACGGTGGCGTCCTTCGCCCTGCTGCGGCAGCTGGAGAAGATCGGCGACGGCGACCACACGGCCCATACGAAGGCCGGGGAGCTGAACATTACCGTCAGGGGCGGCACCGTCTGGATGGATATGGCGCCGCCGCAGCTGATCGGCGACATCCCGGCAGCGGAGCGCGCCGCGCTGTACGCCGCCTATGGCCTGACGGAGGCGGACTGCCCGGAGGGATATATCCCACGGATGGTGTCCACCGGCCTGGCGGATATTATGATGCCCGTCCGGGACCACGAGACGCTCATGCGGGCAGTGCAGAACGCACCGGTGGTCACGGAGCTGTCACGGAAGTACGATGTGACCGGCGTGCATATGTTCTGCCCGGGGCGGGACGGCGTGACGGCCTGGTGCAGCAACTACGCGCCCCTGTACGACATCCCGGAGGAGTGTGCCACCGGGACCAGCAACGGTGCACTGACGTATTATCTCTACCTGCGAGGTGATGTGAAGCCGGAGCGGGAGAACGTGTTTTTGCAGGGCGAGCACATGGGCAGGCCCAGCGAGATACGCAGTATGCTGTATGAAAAGGACGGCACCGTGACCGTCCGTATCGGCGGCAGCGCGGTGATGAGCCTGGATTGTGAACTGAAGCTGTGAGCAAAAAAAGAAAGCCCGCGAGGGCTTTCTTTTTTTGCGGATATAGGCCACGGCGAAGAGAGAACAGGTATCAGACGTAGCGCTGAGTGGTGACGTCGAATACGCCGCGGGTGGTGATACGCAGGCTGGGGATCACCGGCAGGGCCATGAAGCTCAGGGTCATAAACGGGTCGATACCGGTGGACACGCCCAGGTCGTAGGCAGCCTTTTTTGCGTTCTCCAGGTCGCGGTTCACGTTTATGAGGGTGTCGTCGGACATGATGCCGGCGATGGCCAGCAGCAGCTCACCCTTCACCTGACCGTTCTCCACCACGGTGATACCGCCGTGCTGCTGTACGATGCGGTTGGCGGCGAAGGCCATATCCTCCTCGTTGGTGCCCACCACGATGATGTTGTGGCTGTCGTGGCTGATGCTGGTGGCCACGGCGCCCTTTTGCAGGCCGTAGCCCTTGATGTAGCCCAAGCCGATGTGGTGGGTGTTCTTATGACGCTCGATGACGGCGATCTTCAGAATGTCATAGTCCACGTCGATACGGTCGGTGTAGCCGCCGTCGGTGGTGGTGATCTCGCCGTTGACCATACCGATGACCGCGTGGGGACGGCTGTCGGTGAAATCGGCGGCGGTCAGCGGGGCCACATGGAAGGTGTCGTGGGCGCGGTTGACCAGATAGGGGTCGATCTCCGGGACGGGGAAGTCCGCCACCACGCCATGGTCTACCATCAGTACGCCGCGCTTGTAGACCTTTTCGATGTTAAAGTGGTCAAAGTCGTCGATGATGACGAAGTCCGCCAGATAGCCGGGTGCAATGGCGCCGCGGTTGTTCAGCAGGAAGTAGCGGGCAGCGTTGTGGCAGGCGGCCTTGATGGCGGTAATGGGGTCGGCGCCCAGGGAGATGGCCTTTTTGACGATGTAGTCGATGTGACCCTTTTCCAGCAGGTCGTTGGGGTGCTTGTCATCGGTGCAGAACATACAGCGTTCTACATACTTATCGCACAGCAGGGGGACCAGCGCTTCCAGATTGCGGGCTGCGGTGCCCTCGCGGATCATAATGAACTGGCCGCGCTGGAGCTTTGCGATGGCGTCGTTCAGGTCGTGGCACTCGTGGTCGGAGTACACGCCGGCGGCGATGTAGGCGTTCAGGTCGTTGCCCACCAGGTCGGGGGCGTGGCCGTCGATCTTCTTGTGATGGGCCTGGCTGGCCACGATCTTCTCCACCACCTGGGGATCGCCGTTGATGGTGCCCACGAAGTTCATCATCTCGGCCAGACCCTGTACACGGGGATGGTCATAGAAGCTGTCGATAGCCCGGTAGTCCAGGTTGGCGCCAGACTCGTCCAGCGGCGTGGCCGGCACGCAGGAGGGCAGCATAAAGCGCACGTCCACGGGCAGGTCCTCGGTGGCCTGGAGCATATACTCGATGCCATCGGTGCCCATGACGT
>ERZ827186.1692-NODE-1692-length-17230-cov-4.622300_pt1 | contig 17230 bp, 17 predicted proteins | sample MGYA00519918_ERZ827186 | MGnify/ENA primary metagenome ERZ827186 (study PRJEB31778, sample SAMEA3449275) | human gut metagenome | biome: human gut; feature: human-associated habitat; material: faeces | place: United Kingdom | collected 2010/2012 ...
AAAACGATTCCGGCAGACCGTATTCATGGGATAAAAGGAATTGGATTTTGTCTGAAAGACGGCAGTATCTATGATGGAGAATATGAACTGATGTCCGGAGGGAAAATCTCCAAAGACTTGATTGACTTGGTTCCCCATTATAAAGAAAGTCCGTTGGTACAAAAAGCAATGAGAGATTTAGAGCGAATATTGGCAGAAAAACAACGGGAAAACACAGTGGAGCAGGTAAAAACCGAGGGAACAATGGGAAGAAAAGTTTCTGTGCTAAAAGCCTTAAAAGAACGGAAGGAACTGTTAAAGAAACAGGAGAAAAAAGAAGAAACGTCCCATGCTCGTAAGAAAGAAACAGAATTGTAATGGAAAATGGAAATACAGGAGAAGCGGTTATGGCAGGTAATCAATTTGCAGTATATCAGTTGAGGGAAATTCCCGAAAACAGAAAAAAGCGTTTCCGTTCTTATGCGGAATTACAAAAAGAACATATTCAGATACACTATACAGATTATAACCAAGTATATAGAAGCTGGATGCGTTATGATGAAACACCGGATAATATCAGAAACCGTTTGATCAAGCAGTTACCGAAGAATTTTTCCGGACATGCCCTAAGCATTGGAGATATACTAATTTTAGATAAAAGTAGTGATATAGGTATAGAATATATCAAAATGCTAGATGACTTTAATGAAGACAGAGAAAAATTGCATTTTGATATAAAACAAGAAAAACGCTGCTATTTATGCAAGCATAAAGCTATGTTAAAATAGCTTTCAGAAAAAAGAAACCAGAGAATAAGTATTGGAGAACCCGAAATAACCATTTTAGCTAAAACGGGTGATATCCGACTTATCAAATAAAGGGAAAAGGAAGGAGAATAACAAGATGCGCAACAGAAGTAAATGGATCCTCTGTATGGGACTTGCCTTTACCACGGCAGCTTCCGTTACATTGAGCGGATGCGGCACAGGTAAAAAGGACAGCGGAAAGACAGAGATCGAACTTGTGCAGTATAAACCGGAAGCGGTTAAGGCATTTGAAAAACTGGAAGAAAAATTCAATGCCACTCATGATGATATCCATCTTACCATCGAATCACCAAACGATGCTATGACTGTATTGAAGACAAGATTTATCCGTGAGGATAATCCGGATATCATTGGAATCGGAGGCGATGTTAACTTTTCCAATTTTATTGATTCTGATATGCTGATGGATATTTCCGATTATCAGGGACTGGATTCGATCAAAGATGCATATAAAGAAATTGATAAAGCGCTGGAATTCGTTCCGGAAGACGGAGTCTATGCGGTTCCTTACGTGGCCAATGCCGCCGGAATCCTTTACAATCGTGAGCTTTTCAAGGAGCATGGCTGGCAGATCCCGACTACATGGGATGAATTTATGAGCCTTTGCCAGGAAATCCAGGATGCAGGTATCCAGCCGCTTTATTTCGGATTTAAAGATACCTGGACCTGTCTTGCACCGTGGAATTCTATTGCGGTAGATCTTGCACCAGCCGATGTATGCCGCCAGGTAAACCAGGGAAACACTACTTTTGCAAAAGAGTATAAGGAAGTAGCAGACCGTATGCTGGAGCTTATCCAGTATGGACCGGATGATCCCTTTGCCTATGATTACAATGGAGCCTGCACCGCTTTTGCAAAAGGGGAGGCTGCCATGTATCCCATCGGAAGCTATGCGATCCCGCAGATCCAGAGTGTAAATCCGGATATGGATATTGATTCTTTTGTAACACCGGCAAGCAATGATCCGTCAGAAAACAAACTGAATTCCGGAGTTGACCTTCAGTTCTGTGTGATGGATGACTGTGAGAATAAGGAAGCTGCATATGAAGTGCTGGATTTCCTTCTTGAGGATGAGAATATACAGACATATCTGGATGACCAGAAGGCAGTTCCCTGTAAAGAGGGTGATTTCACACTTCCCTCTACTCTGGATGGTATGAAGGAATACATAGAAGAGGGAAGGATGGCCGACTACCAGGATCATTATTATCCTACAGAGATGGCTGTGGATGCACAGATCCAGACCTTCCTGATGAAAAAGGATAAAGATGTATTCCTGAAAAAATTTGATACAGACTGGACAAGATATAACCGTGACATTATCCGTAAAGTACAGGACTATGAGGAGAAGAACGGGGAAGGAGAGAACTGATCATGGGAAAAAAATCTATGAGTGGAAGAAAGCTGACCTTTCTTCTGATCACCATTCCGATCGTGGCATTATTTTTCTGCTTTAACACACTGCCTCTGATCAAGGGTGTGATCTACAGCTTTACGAACTTTAAAGGCTATGGAAGCTATGACTGGGTAGGACTTCGAAACTATAAGGATCTTTTTACAGACAGCCGTGTTGGCGGTTCCTATCTGTTTACCTTTAAGCTGGCCATCGTGGCAACTATCGTAACAAATGTACTCAGTCTGATCCTGGCACTTGGACTGAACAGCAAGATCCGTTTCAAGAGTGCACTGCGTGGAGCTTATTTTATTCCTAATGTACTTGGCGCACTGGTCGTAGGATATATTTTCAATTATTTCTTTACATATATCCTGCCTGCATTCGGAAAGATGGTCGGAAATAAAACATTGTCTTCCAGCATGCTTTCCAGTACGAGCCTGGCATGGGTTGCCATCGTGATCGTGTGTGCATGGCAGTCCATTGCAATGAATACGATCATCTACATTTCCGGTCTTCAGACAGTGCCGGAGGATGTATACGAGGCAGGCGCTATTGATGGTGCTACCGGATTCAGTAAGTTCCGTTACCTGACATTCCCGCTGATCGTTCCGTTTTTCAGCATCAACATGGTTCTCTGTGTGAAAAACTTCCTGATGGTATTTGATCAGATCATGGCTTTGACAAAGGGTGGTCCTGCACAGAGTACAGAATCCATTTCCTATCTGATCTATAACAATGGTATGAGTGGCGGTCAGTTTGGATTCCAGAGTGCCAATGCGGTTATATTCTTTATTGTGATCGTGATCATTTCTGCAGTGCAGTTGACTATCACAGGGAAAAAGGAGGAGCAGCTGTAATGAAAACGAAAATAAGAGAAAAAGCGAACTGGCCGGTAACGATCCTTCTGATCCTTGGCCTTATCACAGTGGTATTTCCGCTTTATATGACAATTGTGATCGCATTCAAGCAGCCGACAGAGATGACCAACAGTGTAGCCGGGATCCTGTCTCTGCCAGAGAAATTCAGTCTTGCCAATTTCAGGGAAGCTATGGAGGTAACAGACTTCTGGCATTCTCTTGGAAACAGTGTATTGATCACTGTGATCACAGTGGTTCTTGCTATTGTAATTCATTCACTTTTAGGTTATGCTATAGCCAGAAACAAGAGAAGTAAATTTTATAAATTTATCTATCTCTATGTAGTGAGCGGTATGTTTGTTCCGTTTGCTATCCTGATGATGCCGCTTGTAAAGCAGACTGCTGAGATGGGCCTTGATAACAAAGTCGGTGTGATCATTCTTTACACGGTATTTTATATGCCTATGAACGTGCTTCTTTATTCCGGATATCTGACAAACATTCCAATGGCCCTTGAGGAGGCTGCCTGTGTGGATGGAGCCAGCACCTGGAAAACATATTGGAAGATCATCTTTCCGATCATGAAGCCGATGCATGCCACAGTGGCAGTTCTGACAGCACTTGGAACCTGGAATGATGTTATGACTCCATTGGTTATCATGTCCGGATCTACGGGTGGAACCACATTGCCTCTGGCACAGCTGAATTTCCAGACTCAGTTCGGAACAAACTATAACCTTGCGTTTGCCTCTTATCTGCTGGCACTGCTTCCGATCCTTCTGTTTTATCTGATCTGCCAGAAGCACATTTTAAATGGTGTTGTAAACGGTGCCGTAAAATAAAAACACAAGAAAAAGGAGGATTCACATATGGGAATCATCTACTGCGAGAAAGACAGAACGTTTACCCTGCAGACAAAAGAAACTACATATCAGATGCAGGTGGATCAGTACGGATTTCTTCTTCATCTCTATTATGGTAAAAAGGCAGAAGGCTGCATGGATTATCTTCTGACCTACTATGACAGAGGATTTTCCGGAAATCCCTATGATGCGGGAACAGACAGAACCTATTCCATGGACTCTCTTCCACAGGAGCTTTCCTGCTACGGAAACGGAGATTTCCGCAGTGCATCACTGATGCTGGAAAACGGTGACGGAAGCATGAGCTGTGATATGCGTTACAAGAACTATACTATCCGTGACGGTAAATACAGCCTTCCGGGGCTTCCGGCGGTTTATGCGGACAATGAGGAGGCACAGACACTGGAGATCGTACTGGAGGATCCGGCTACCGGCGTGGAGGCCATGCTTCTTTACGGTGTACTTCCGGAGCTGGATATCATTACAAGAAGCGTCTATATCCGCAATCAGAGCAGTGAGAAGATCTATGTGAACAAGGTGATGTCCGCAGAACTGGATTTTCTTTACGGAGATTATGACCTGCTTACTTTTTACGGAAGACATGCCATGGAGCGGAATCTGCAGAGAGTACCGGTGGCTCATGGAAGTCAGATGATCGGCAGTGTCCGTGGCACATCCAGCCATCAGTATAATCCGATGATGATCCTGGCAGAGAAGGACACAACAGAGGATCATGGAGGCTGCTATGCTATGTCCTTTGTATACAGTGGAAATTTTCAGGGTGAGGTTCTTAAAGATCAGTACAATCAGACAAGAATGCTCCTTGGTGTACAGGAGGAGTGCTTCCGGTATCCGCTGGAAGCCGGGGAGACCTTCTATGCACCTGAGGTGATCTTAAGCTACACAGATCAGGGAATGAACCGTCTTTCCCAGAATCTGCACAGCTGCATCCGTCATCATATCTGCCGTGGTAAATATAAGACAGAGGTCCGTCCGGTGCTGGTAAACAGCTGGGAGGCAGCATATTTTGATTTTACAGGGGAGACTTTATATAATCTGGCAAAAGAGGCAAGGAGCCTTGGTATCGATATGCTGGTTCTGGATGACGGCTGGTTTGGAAAACGTGACGATGACAACAGTGGTCTTGGGGACTGGTATGTCAATGAGAAGAAGCTTGGAGAGACTCTCGGCGGACTGGTAAAAAGAGTCAATGACCTCGGAGTGAAATTCGGTATCTGGATCGAGCCTGAGATGATCTCTGAGGACAGTGATCTTTACCGTGAGCATCCGGACTGGGCACTTACGATTCCGGGAAGAAAACCAGTGAGATCCAGAAATCAGCTGGTACTTGATTTTTCCAGAAAAGAAGTTGTAGACGGAATCTTCGGACAGATCAGTGCGGTATTGGATAATGCCAATATTGAGTACGTTAAATGGGACATGAATCGAAGCCTGATGGATGTATTTTCCGTAATGACAAAGGAACAGGGACGTGTAATGTATGATTATGTCCTGGGATTGTACGATTTTCTGGACCGTATGGTGAACCGTTATCCGGATCTTCTGATCGAGGGCTGCAGCGGCGGTGGTGGAAGATTTGACGCAGGCATGCTGTATTACACACCGCAGATCTGGTGCAGCGACAACTCTGATGCTATTGACAGGCTTCGGATCCAGTATGGCACTTCCTTCGGATATCCGGTATCGGCCATGGGAGCACATGTGTCTGCAGTGCCGAACCATCAGACAGGAAGGATCACCCCGTTACATACCAGAGGTGTGGTTGCAATGTCCGGAACCTTCGGCTACGAGCTGGATCTTCTGAAGTTGACTGAGGAAGAAAAAGACGAGGTCCGCAGCCAGATCGGGGAATTCCGTAAATATGCGCCACTGATCCAGAACGGACGGTACTATCGCCTGACAGATCCGTTTAAGAGTGAGGTCTGTGCATGGGAGATCGTTGGAAATTCTCAGGAAGAAGTTCTGCTCAATGTTGTCATGGAGGAGATCCATGGAAATATGACTGTGAATTATGTGCAGCTTCGCGGCCTTGATGAGAGTGCACTTTATAAGGAACAGACTACCGGCAGGATCTATTCCGGAGCTGCTCTGATGCATGGTGGAATGCCGCTTCCTGCAGAGTTTGGGGAGTACAGAGCTTATCAGTATCATTTTGTGAGAGAATAAGAGCGTATTGAGACAGTAAGATAAATAAAAGGATCCGTCATACAGACAGCTGAAAAAGCCGATGTATGGCGGATCTTTTTTATCATAGCTCAGTGTACGGTGATCTGATAGCTCTTGATAAATTCCTCATCCGGTTTCAGCACATTGATATTTGCTTTTTCGGAAAGAGGCTTTTCAAAACCACAGTCATCACAGCGTCCCATCCACGGCTCCAGGCATACGAAGGGAGCACCGGGTACGGACCAGATACCGAAATTCGGGAAGCCCTCACTGGTAAGTGTCAGATATGGAGTTCCGTCCGGGAAGAGGATACCGGCCTTTTGGATCTGGCCGTTATCAAAAACAAGAGCGTCTTTATCAAACATGTGAGGAGCAATGGAACAGGTTCCGTTTTCAAGGGAAAGTGTATGTGGTTCGTCAGCAAGGACTGTTCCTACAGACGTATCGATAAGGAGATAGGTAAGAGTGTCCAGGCCTTCAAAAGCAAGACGGTAATCACTCTGGGATTCGCCTTCACGTACCGGAACACGGAATGCCGGATGGCCGCCGATGGTAAAATACATAGTTTCAAAATCATTATTAACTACTTCCCAGCATACTTCCAGGTCGTGCTTCTTCAGAGTGTAGGTGATCTTCAGAGCGAAAGCAAACGGATAAACATTCAAGGTTTCTTCAGAGGACTTAAGGACAAAGGAAAGGGAAGTATCGGTGATATCCGTGCAGATAAAATCGCTGTCCTTGCAAAGCCGTGCTGGCTGGAAGGATATTCCTTTCCGTTCAGACGCCAGATATCTTTGTAGTTACGTCCCACGTTGGGAAAAAGTACAGGCGCATGGCGTTTCCAGTAAGCCGGATCTGCCTGCCAGAGGATCTCCCTGTCATTAGTCTTGTCATAGATGCCGGTGAGTTCAGCACCGTGATCGGAAACGGAAATCTTAAGAAAGCTGTTTTCAATCGTTCGTGTCATGATAAACCTCCTGTATGACAGCATTCGGGTAATATTACCTCGGAATTGCTGCATGTTTTTTTCTATTTTAGCACATTTTTCAGATGATAACGAGAAAAATACAATCTGTGAAAAATATAACTGGAAAATCTGTCATATTTCACAAGAGAAATTGCTGTTTTTTGGAAGAATAACCTTGACTAATGAAGGATAAATCTATAAAATAATTATGTGCGTAGAAAACATACATTTTTTATGTTTTAAAGAACAATAATTAGGAGGAAAATGTAAAATGGCAAAATGGGTTTACATGTTTACAGAAGGTAACGCTAATATGAGAAACCTTCTGGGTGGTAAAGGTGCCAACCTTGCTGAAATGACAAACCTTGGTCTTCCTGTACCTCAGGGCTTCACAATCACAACAGAAGCTTGTACTCAGTACTATGAAGACGGAAGACAGATCAATGATGAGATCATGGCTCAGATCATGGAAGCAATCACCAAAATGGAAGGAGTTACCGGAAAGAAATTCGGTGACAAAGAAAATCCTCTGCTTGTTTCCGTTCGTTCTGGTGCGAGAGCATCTATGCCAGGTATGATGGATACAATCCTCAACCTTGGTTTAAATGAAGAAGTTGTTAACACTCTTGCTGAGAAATCCGGCAATGAGCGTTGGGCTTGGGACTGCTACAGAAGATTCATCCAGATGTACTCTGACGTAGTTATGGAAGTTGGTAAGAAATACTTCGAGGAGCTCATCGATGAGATGAAAGCTAAGAGAGGTGTTAAGCAGGACGTTGAGCTTACAGCTGCTGACCTGCATGAGCTTGCTGACCAGTTCAAAGCTGAGTATAAATCTAAAATCGGTTCTGACTTCCCAACTGATCCGAAGGAGCAGTTAGTAGGAGCTATCAAAGCCGTATTCCGTTCCTGGGACAACCCACGTGCAAACGTATATCGTCGTGACAACGATATCCCATATTCCTGGGGTACAGCTGTTAACGTACAGATGATGGCATTCGGTAACATGGGTGATGACTGTGGTACAGGTGTTGCCTTCACACGTGACCCTGCTACAGGAGCTAACGGTCTGTTTGGTGAATTCCTTACAAATGCTCAGGGTGAAGACGTTGTTGCCGGTGTTCGTACACCTATGCACATCTCCGAAATGGAACAGAAATTCCCGGAAGCATTCGTACAGTTCAAACAGGTTTGCGAAACACTTGAAAAACACTACAGAGACATGCAGGATATGGAGTTTACTGTAGAGCATGGTAAACTGTATATGCTTCAGACACGTAATGGTAAGAGAACAGCTCAGGCTGCTCTTAAGATCGCTTGTGATCTTGTAGATGAAGGAATGAGAACAGAGGAAGAGGCTGTTGCAATGATCGACCCTCGTAACCTTGATACATTATTACATCCACAGTTCGATGCTGCTGCACTTAAGGCTGCAACTCCACTTGGAAAGGGTCTTGGAGCATCTCCAGGAGCTGCTTGTGGTAAGGTTGTATTCACAGCTGACGATGCTGAGGCATGGGCTGAAAGAGGAGAGAAAGTCGTACTTGTACGTCTTGAGACATCTCCAGAGGACATCACAGGAATGAAGGCTGCTCAGGGTATCCTTACAGTTCGTGGTGGTATGACATCTCACGCAGCCGTAGTTGCACGTGGTATGGGAACATGCTGTGTATCTGGTTGTGGTGATATCAATATGGACGAGGAGAACAAGAAGTTCACACTTGCAGGACAGACATTCACAGAGGGATCTGAGATTTCTATCGATGGTACAACAGGTAACATCTACGCTGGAATTATCCCAACAGTTGATGCTTCAATCGCTGGTGAGTTCGGACGTGTTATGGCATGGGCTGATGAGTTCAGAAGACTTAAGGTTCGTACAAATGCAGATACTCCTGCAGATGCTAAGAAGGCTCGTGAGCTTGGTGCAGAGGGAATCGGACTTTGCCGTACAGAGCATATGTTCTTCGATCCAGAGAGAATCGCTGCATTCCGTGAGATGATCTGTTCTGATACAGTAGAGGAGAGAGAGACAGCTCTTAACAAGATTCTTCCATATCAGCAGGGAGATTTCGAGAAATTATACGAGGCTCTTGAGGGATGTCCAGTAACAATCCGTTTCCTTGATCCACCTCTTCATGAGTTCGTTCCTACAGAGGAGGCTGACATTGAGAAGCTTGCAAAGGCTAAGAACAAGTCAGTAGAGGAAATCAAAGCTATCTGTGAGTCACTCCATGAGTTCAACCCAATGATGGGTCACAGAGGATGCCGTCTTGCAGTTACATATCCTGAGATTGCTAAGATGCAGACAAAGGCTGTTATTCGTGCAGCTATCAATGTAAAGAAAGCTCATCCAGACTGGGATATCGAGCCTGAGATCATGATTCCATTAGTATGTGAGATCAAAGAGCTTAAGTTCGTTAAGAAGATTGTGGTTGAGACAGCTGACGCTGAGATCGCTGCTGCAAATGCTGACATCAAGTACCATGTAGGTACAATGATCGAGATTCCAAGAGCTGCTCTTACAGCTGATGAGATCGCTACAGAGGCTGATTTCTTCTGCTTCGGTACAAACGACCTTACACAGATGACATTCGGATTCTCTCGTGATGATGCAGGTAAGTTCCTTAACGCTTACTATGACAACAAGATCTTCGAGAACGATCCATTTGCTAAGCTTGACCAGACAGGTGTTGGTAAATTAATGGAGACAGCTATTAAGCTTGGAAAGCCAGTTAATCCTAACCTTCACGTTGGTATCTGTGGAGAGCACGGTGGAGATCCTTCATCAGTTGAGTTCTGCCACAAGATTGGACTTGACTATGTTTCATGTTCACCATTCCGTGTACCAATCGCTCGTCTTGCTGCAGCACAGGCTGCTATCGCAGAACAGGGGAAATAGACAAAAATTCATTCATTTTTGTGACCTGACGGTAACAAAGGATGATGTTAAGGCCTTTATGGCTGAGCGTCCAGAGTATACCAAAGCTAACAAATTTAATGATATTAACGTAAAAGTCTATATATAAGATTTTGCAAGGGAAAGTATTTAATACTTTCCCTTGTATTATGTTTGGGAATAAATCCAAAAGCGTGGATTTATTCCCTTTTTTTATTTTAAAACAAAGAATTTTGGGGTGTTTAATCATGAATAATGCTTTAACAGTAAAAATCTGAGAGGAGAAGAATAATGGACAAAAATCCAAAATTCGATTATTACTACGGAATTGAATCTGAACAATTTTCTTTTTATCGGATTCCTAGACTTCTGATTAAAGATAATAGATTCAAAAAATTGTCAAGTGATGCAAAGCTGCTATATGGTCTGATGCTTGACAGAATGTCTCTTTCAATCAAAAATGGTTGGTTTGATGAACAGAATAGAGCATATATTGTTTATTCAATTGAAAATATGATGGATGATTTGGGATGTTCTAAACCGACATGTGTGAAGATTGTGAAGGAGCTTGATTCAGAAAAGGGAATTGGATTGATTGAGAAAAAACGAAGAGGACTAGGAAAGCCGGATATTATATATGTTAAAAATTTTGCCACCATTAGTCAGAATAAAAGTGATAAAAAGCCATCAAATGCTGATGAACTCAAAGAAGTAAAAAACTTTAACTTCAAGAAGTCAAATAGTTTTACTTCTGAAAGTAAAGAACTTTTACTTCAAGAGGTAAAGAATTTTAACTTGCAGAAGTCAACTATCTTAAATTCAAGAAGTAAAGATGTTTTACCTGTTGAGGTAAAGAAAATTGACTCTAATTATACTAATAATAATTATACTGATATGAATCAAACTGAGACTAATTATATCAATCATATCAATCAAAAGAAAAATAAAACACCATCGGCTGATGTGATTGATGTGATAGATGATGCGAATGCATATGTTGATATCATCAAGGAAAACATCAACTATGCAGGCTACATGAGAAGCTCAGATTTGGATATACGTGAGATGTACGATGAGCTATTTCAGGTCATTTGTGATGTGGTCTGCGTAAAGAGACGAACTGTCAATGTAGGCGGACAGGAATATCCTTACGAGCTTGTGAGGTCCAGGTTTTTGAAGCTCAACGATAGTCATCTGGAGTATGTCATGGAGTGCATGAAGCACACGACTACAAAGATAACAAACATAAAAGCATATATGATTACGGCTCTGTATAATGCGCCGGCAACCATGAATCATTATTATCAGCAGGAAGTTCAGCATGACATGTACGCATGTGGAAAGGAGTAGCATATGTCAGGAAAAAAATACGAGTATATCGGAAAGCGAGAGATTTACAGAAGGGCGCAGAATGTGCTTCACATTGAACTGCCTAGGTTGAAAGAACTTGCATACTCGCGGTTTGCGGGGTGTGAGTGGCTTGAAAGTTCAACAATCAAGATTACCTCACAGGCCGGTGGTACATGGATAGGTGTTACCGACAGCAGGGAACATAGTTCAGAAATCCTTTGCAATTATAGTGGTGGGATGTTTAAAAAACATTATGTGAATGGAACTGATATAAAGAGAAAAGCAGACCCTGAGGCAGAAGAAAGACTTATCCGACTGCTTGAGCTTGATTTGGACAATTTGGGAGGTGATGTCGAAAAGCAGCATAAACGGCAGGTTAGGATTTAATCAAATCAAAGGGTAAAAGGTCAAAAACACAAAAGCATGAAAAATGCGGAAAAGAGGTCTTATGATGAAAATTATAACAATCAGCAACTTAAAAGGCGGAGAAGGAAAAACAACATCTGCTTGGCACATCGGGGCCGCACTGACCCAACGCGGGTATAAAGTCTGCCTGATCGACTGTGATCCTGACCACCATTTGAGCTTTGCGCTTGGCTGGCAGGATGATGGGCGCGCAACACTAACCAATCTGGTCTTGATGGCGATTGTTATGGGGCAATTCCCGGATGCTGCCGCAATCAGCGATACAATCCGCCGCCATGACGAGGGCTACGACTACATCCCATGCACCAAAAAGCTGGCAGACGCCAATCTGTTTCTGGCCTCAATGCCGAACAATGAGACTTATCTGCGCCACATTTTGAGGGACACCACCGCATTTGCGGATTATCACTATGTCATTTTGGATGGCCTGCCCGGAGACAATCTGCTGCAAAAAAATGTGCTGGCAGCTGCAGATGATCTTATCATCCCGATCCAGCCCAAAATCATGGATTTTTCGTCCGGCACGGAAATGATGCCGATTGTCCGCGCGGTGCAGGAACGGAGCAATCCGAATCTGCGTATCGTTGGGTCGGTACTGACCATGTTCGATAACACTACGACGGCCCGCGACATCCATACGCTTTTGAAAGAGAGTGAGGATTTTGCTGCCCTGCACCCGTTTGACGCCTCCATCAGCCGGTTGAAAGAAGCCGGAGAGGCCCCCGGTCTGCATGTGAGTTGCGTCAGCCGCGAAAAGAGCAAAATCGGGCAGCAGTATCAGGCAATCGCGAACGAATATCTCGCCAGAAAGGAGTCGTAAGCGTGGCGAAAAAGTTTGACTTAAAGGCAACGGCTCTCGGTCGTGTGACGGAAAGCAGCGCCGACGAAATAATGATCGGCGCGCTTACCGGCAAGCCCAGTAACGATAAGGTGGTTGTAAAGCTTCCGCTGTCCCTGCTTGACCCATATCCATTGCAGGAGGAAGCGTATCCGGTACAGGATGGAGATTACGAGGCCAAAGCCGAGAGTATGTCCAAACTTGGACAGCTGGATCCGATCCATGTGGTACGGGCGGCCCGAGGCCGTTATCAAATCCTTGCTGGCCATCGGCGTGTGGGAGGCGCAAAACTCCTGGGCTGGACGGAGATCGATGCCATCATCGACGATGTGTCTCCCAGTATTGCCGAAGCTATTTTTCACGCGACCAATCTTGAAAGCCAAGAGTTGATGCCCAGCCAGAGAATGCGGGGATATATCGCTATCGAACAAGCCCTGGCGAAAGAACAACATTCCAGTGGCACACCGATCGATACGCTGCGCACCACATCGGCTATTTCGGAGCGCACAGGGGATGACCGGCGAAAGATTCAGAGATACAAGCGGTTGGAAAAGCTTTCGCCGGAGCTGCTTGCCCTGTTGGATGCAGGAGATATTACCTTTGTTGCAGCGTATGACCTGTCCTTTTTAAACCCGGAGGAACAGCAATCCGTGTATGCGGCCATGAACCAGTCCGACAGCGGCACGATCTCACCGAAACAGGCATCAAGCCTGAAAAATCTGAGCGGGGCCGCACTGCTGACGCCAGCACGTGTAACCCGCGTCCTGATCCCTGCAGTTGACGGCGCGGAGCTACCCACTGTGAAAGCAACTCCGAGCACCATCCCCGGCAACGTCTCCAAAAAGGCACGAAAAACTGTAAAGAAGATCAAGCTGCCATGGAGCAACCTGTATATGTTTTTTCCAGCCGAAGTGACTGATGCCGAGGTGGAGCAAACCATTTACGATGCTCTTGACGCATATACAAGAAAAAAAGATTGCGAGGAAGAATAAGCTATGTTTCAACATTTATACGATGAATGGCTCACCAAATTATCCGAAAAGGCCGCTCATTTGAGCGGCCTTTTTCCAAATATTGTCGTCCAGGAGGGCGCGGTTGAAAAACCTCTGCGTGATTACAGCGTCAGTGAACAGGCTGCGATATTATGTGCCTACGGTGATCTCACGGAGGATGACGAGGGCGAGGAATTTCCGGAGGAATGAGTGCGTGCACAAATTTTTCCTGAAGAAGATCGGATCAGGAACGCTGCAGCGTTCGGTTTGTGCACAACTTTATGATTATAGGGAGGAACCACATGAAACATCGAAAACTATTATTGATCGGGTGCAGTCTGGGCGTCGTATGTGCGATTTTGGCCGCTGCCCTGCTTTTCTGGCCACGTAGGCAGCAGCCACTCAACGATAGGTCTGTTACCGTCTGTTCCACTTCCAACAGTTCCAGTGAGGCTCAATCTGCTGTTTCATCGACGGCTGCGGCGCAGTATATGGAGGGACAGGTCGGGTGGCTGACCGTAGAGGGGACGGAGATTGACAACGCCGTTATGCAGGCAGGAGACAACGACTATTATCTGCGCCGCAACGAATACGGCGAGGATGATGTGTGGGGCTGCTACTTTATGGATTATGCCTGTTCGCCGAGCAGCCTGAATCTTGTGATCTACGGTCACAGCTTGGATGACAGCACAGAGGCTCAGCGCTTTTCGCAGCTCAAGCGTTTTTCCGACCCGGAGTGGGCCGCACAGCACCACACGATCCAGCTGGAGTATAACGGCCAAAACATAACCTATGAGGTTATCTCCGCCGGTCTTGCCAACGCCACTACGGATACCATTGCCATTGTAACCAATCCCGGCATGGAACAGGCGCGGCAGATCATTGACGCGGCGCTAGAACGCTCCGATGTACAGTTTGCGGCTGGCAAATCAGCTGACCCGCTGTCCCGTATTTTAACGCTGGCGACTTGTACGACCGACAGCGGCACACGATACGTCGTCACTGCCATTCAGATATCGGGGGATGATACAAATGCAGCTGATTAAGTGTCCGGCACGATGGAGATGATGATAATGCTCACTGCATTTTTTATTAGCATGGCAGGTTTCATGCTGATTGTGTACAGTTGCCTGATAGTAGCCAGTAATGCCGATGACCAAACGGAGCAGGCACAGGCAAATAACGAAGAACACTTTGTAGAGAAAGGACGGATCGGCCATGGCGGAACGGATCAACGTGCTCTTTATCGCCCCAAAACAGCCCCCGTGTGTAAGACAGATCGTAAATGATCTGCGTTCTAAGCAGGAGTTGGTCGAGGGTCGCATTGAAATTGTCCGACCGTTTGACAACAGCATCGTTGCCGTCTGTAACGACGAAGGACTCATTAATGGAATGCCCTTTAACCGTGAATTGAATGATGGCACTTTTATTTTTGGGCCAATGTTTTTGTGCAAAGAGAGACTTGGTGAAGATGGCTATCAATTGGACGGGTTGAACGAGACAGAACTGGTACGCTATCAAAAGCGGTTTGAAAAGCCGGAAGTGCTGGTGAATTGGGGCGGTCATTACATGGCATTACCTATGGCTTTATTCAGCGAAGATTTAGGCCCTGATTTGTAAATATCGCAATACCCAGGTGGAGGTGCGACATAATGTCGCACCCTTTATTTCACTTTAATATCGGGGGAGTAAATTTGGATCATATCGGGAACTGGCAATGGTGGACCGGTGTGCTGATTGCGGTCATCATTGCAGGCTTTACAGGGTTTGGGGTCGGATACGCTTTTTGTAATCAAACATCAAAATGGCTGCTGGACAGTACCGCCTGGGAAAAGAAACATCCAAGCGAATCTTCTGCGGACGCGGCAATAGTTCCAGCCCCGGTAGTATCCTCCTCTAAGCCGCGCAAAACTGTACTCGGTCGACTGAACGCGAAAACGAAAGATCACAAATCATAATCAGCAAAATGACGATTGTTTTTCAGAGCCTTTCAGGCTATAATAACAATATCAGCATTACGCAGAAAGAGGAATAATTATGGCGCTCACAAAAGAAGATTTACAGGCAATCGCATCTTTGATCCAGCAGTCGGAGGAACGGACGACTCGCTCGATCCAAGAGACAAAAAATGAAATCATGTCCTACATCGAATCTCATGTGGAAAAGGAGCTTCATCAGATCGCGGATGGGCATAAAATGCTGTATGAAAAGATGGATCGGGAGTTCAAGGAGATTCATGAGGAATTGGACGACTTGAAAGGGACGCAGGCTGCGCAGGAGTTTGTGATCACGCGCAGGCTGAAACAGGGTTGAACATAATCAATGCATCGGGAGGGTAGCGCTGCGCATATCCCGATGCGCCGGTAAATGAATTGCCTGATCTCTCATAACTCAATAAGCCTCTTACCGAGCAGGGGGTGCGACCAGTGGTCGTACCCCCTGCTTTTATAACTCGGTGAGGGGCTTTATTATTTGCCATGGAGGCTGCGCCCATGATTGAATGGTTGATATCATTTGGAAACGGCTGCCATTACATCACAATGGCTTTTTTGCTTTTGTACCTGTTGTGGCTCGTTCGTGAATCTTTCCGCACGAGGAAAAGCGGCGTCGTCCGAGAAGAAATTATGTACTCCGATGATGCCGGAAAATGTTTTCTTGCATTGTGGCTCGCTGCCGAGTATTTGATGCGCGAGAATTTCCCCTTTTCGCTGTATCCCCACTATACTGCCTGGAAATACTGGATCGCATGGCCGCTTCTGATTCTTTGTGTTATAATGGAAAAAAGTATAAAATACAGGGGATTTCGGATAATGATTCGACGCGGCATAAGCGCTCTTTTCGGAAAGCTGGACAATGCACGAGACTTTATTGAACGCGGCAGTCATGGCCCGCAACGATGGGTCATTTTGTTTATCCTTGTCATTTTCGGGCAGAGCTTCGTGTCCATTCCAGACATTGCCGCGTCTCCTGACCTTTCCAAAAGTATTGAGTTCTTTGTGGTGCTCGCTATATCGATATTATATTCTCTGGCCGCGATTTATAAAGCAATGTACTCAGCAACCTGGCTTTGCATCACCTGGTTTTTTGGAACCGTCTTATTTGGTGCTGTTCTTTATGATGTCTTTTCAGGCAATCTTCCGGCATTCAGCGTCCTGCAAGGCAACGGTTTTCTTTTGTATTGCTTCTTTGTGGTTGTCGTTACATTCTGGTGGTGTCTTACCATTTGTTGGGCCGAGGCTCGCGCGGCACTACTGGCATCCTCTTTGATTAGTACAGTTATCGGTTTAATAACTGGTATTGCTAATATTATTTTGCTTGTTATCCGTCCGGCGCTCACAAATGTGCCCGCTGGAGCAGATGCCGATTTGATCTTATCTCTGGCCGTCAACCTGTTTTTATTACCGCTCTTGGCGGCAAGCCTATTGTCAAGATTTGTAAAAGAACTACAAATCTATTGGAGAGAAAAACATCCCTGGTGAGCGAGAAATATTTCGCAACAATCCAAAATCAAGCCCTTGCCGAGCAGGGGGTGCGACATGATGTCGCACCCCTGTTTTTATAACTCGGTGAGGGGCTTTTTGTATGCAGTAAAGGAGGAACAATGAACATCTTGATTTTTTTCTTGTGTATTTCCCTGATTGCGAATCTG
>ERZ827186.1696-NODE-1696-length-17204-cov-2.860750_pt1 | contig 17204 bp, 15 predicted proteins | sample MGYA00519918_ERZ827186 | MGnify/ENA primary metagenome ERZ827186 (study PRJEB31778, sample SAMEA3449275) | human gut metagenome | biome: human gut; feature: human-associated habitat; material: faeces | place: United Kingdom | collected 2010/2012 ...
CATCGGGTTGTCGGTGCCGTTCTTCTTCTCCTCGGCTTCGACGGCAAAATACCCGTTGCGGGCGACACGCAACGCGGCCGTATCGAGCAGCGTATAATTTCCCCGCGCATCGCGGCGCACCGAAAGTTTCCAGCGCACCGTATGTACCGGAACACCCTGAACCGTGTCGACCCCGATGTAATAAAGCACGACCGGTTTCGGCGGAATCGTATCCCTGACCTGCAACATGCCGCGCGCAAGCAGGTTCAGCGGACGCTGCGAATCGGTTTCGCGCACTTCCAGATGCAGGTGCGGGCCGCCCGAAGAACCCCGGTTGCCCGACAGGGCGATCTGTTCGCCCTGCTTGAAGACGAATTTGCCGGCAGGCGGCGTAACATCCACAGCGAACGATTTGCGGGCATACTGGATCTCATGGATATACCGCTCGATCGAGTCCGAAAAACGTTCCAGGTGACCGTAAACGCTCGTCGTACCGTTCGGATGGTTTATGTACAGGGCCTTGCCGAATCCGGACGGACTGACGGCGATGCGGACGACCGTGCCGTCGGCGATCGCACGGATCGGCTTGTTGATCACGCCCTGAGTCTTGATGTCGATGCCCGAATGGAAATGGTTGCCGCGCAACTCCCCGTAATTGGCCGACAACAGCATCGAGAAAGCGACCGGCGAAACGAATCCGAACTCAGTGGCCATCGCCGGATGCGGCGTATACTGGGCCGGCGACGCTCCGGCGCAACAAACCGCCGCCGACAATACAATCCATTTTTTCATTTTACTTCCTGCAAAAACCATTTTCACCATTTTCATATTATTAATCGCCCTGATCCTCGTTCGGGTTTTCCGTTACCGTTATTCGTAAAGGCTTTCCGTCGCGAACAATATCAAACACCTTCGTATCCTGTTTAAAAATTACCGCAGCATTTTCATCGGACAACCCCTTTCCCCGTTCGTACCGATAACCGTTCACGGCCACCACCTCGTCGCCCTCTCTCAGTCCCGCCTGCTTGTAACGATTTTCTGCATAGTCCGCTATCTTAACCACGATAAATCTCCCATCGGTATCGGGTCGCACCAAAAGATGAAACCGACGGTGATTCGGATTCACCACCCGCCGGAAATTCCGGATGGGTTGCAACCCCAGCCGACCGTTCCTCATATCGAAAAACACATTGAAACGCCTAAGGAAATTCTGGCCGATCAGATATTGCGTACCTACCATAAGCGGATCGTCGAAAGTATAAATCCGCAAGGAATCCATCGCGAAATTCCCAAACATCCTAGCATCGACCGTATAACGACGAGAACTACCATTTCCATAACCGGTATATACGGCCTCTTTCTCTTCGAAAAGGCCCAATTCTTCGGCAGGATGCATCAGCACGACGTCCCACGGCATTCCTGTGTCGATCATAAATGTCCGGTCGATCGTCAGCGTATCACCGTCGGCACACGTGACTTTCAGGGGAATCCGGACATAAAGAGTGCTATCTCTCTGTCCTTCCACGAAAGGAAGCAGAAAACACTCTTCCGGCAATACGAAGCCGGCAGCCGGATGAATTTCCAGGTAATCGTGCTCGAAATTTAACTCCCAAACGCGCGTAGTATCATTAGCCGGAATATTGAACGCCCCGTTGTTGGCGGCATTGTTCATGATCCTCTTCCAATTTTTAACAAAGCAATATCCATATTTCATGCGGTCGCCGCAAACGGCCAGTTCCAACGGATGCCAATATAATGAACACGACGACTTATCATATGTCCACCCGACGTCCACCATTTCAGCCATCACGTCCGGAGCCCCTTTCCATGCATCCAAAGGATATTCTGCACAAAAAGAAGAATCGATCGAAAGATATCCCAAAGCAGCACCCGTATCGAAGACCAGATCGACCGACAGGCTGTCGTTCAAACCGACCGGAATCATTATTTTACGGTCAGCCGGATCAACTTTGAAATACGCCCTGCGGGATTCGGTTTCCGTATGGCATGCGATCGACAGCATCGAAACGCAACAACATATTATCCCGAAAATTACAAAAGGCCGATCCATCATGAAACAAACGGTCAGGCGACGAAAAACACGACATATTCCTCGTCCGTCCGGCTTGATGCCACAGGAAACTTTCTGTTTGATTTTCCGTATTTTTTTCATTCAGCAGCTATTATGTATCGTTTACGTTCGATTCGTCAGCCCGGGCACCGACGAAAACCTTTTTCAACCCGTTTACTTTGTCAAACAGACAATTTATTCCCCATTGTCAACCAGCCGGTCGACCAGACCGCCCACCGTTTCGAAATCGAAACCGAGTCCGACACCGTAGCGCAACAATTTGCCGCGCAATTCGTAACCGTTGCGGGCCCGGATCGCTTGCATCTTCCGGCGCAATTGCTCTTCGAGCTTACCGCGCATAAACTGCGGATCGATCTGACGAAGGGCCTCTTCGATCAACATTTCGGGAATCTGTTTCGCCCGCAACGCCGCGCGGATCTTGTAAACGCCCCAACGGCTCAGACCGGTCTTTTCCCGGACATAGGCCTCGGCGTAGCGCCGTTCGTCAATAAACCTTTCGCGCAGCAGCGTATCGACGATCCGCTGCCGGTCAGCCTCCGCAACGCCCCACCGAACAAGCGACCGACGGGCGTCCGACACGGCTACTTCGCTTTTGGCGCAACGGTACATCAGCATCCTCAAAGCCTGTTCCGGCGTTTTCGTTCTTTTTACTTCCATACGGCCTCCGTTATTCTCGGCTTTCCGAACAGGTCGGCCGTCAGTTTCACATCCGCATAACCGAGCGAGCCGAGCAGCGCGGTCACTTCGTCCCCGAAACGCTCGTTGATCTCGAACCAAAGCGCTCCGCCGGGCGCCAGCAAGCTCCTCCCCCGTTCAGCGATTACGCGGTAAAACAGCAACGGATCGTCATCGCCGACGAACAGCGCGCGGTGCGGCTCGTGCTTCAGTACGTTCGGACGCATCTCGGCTTTCTCGCCGAGGGTCACATAAGGCGGATTGCTGACTACCAGATCGAATCGTCCCCCGGGTTGCCGCGTCAGGATGTCGCAGCATTCGAAACGGACGCGGCCGCCGCAAAGGCTTCCGTTTCGCCCGGCGACGGCCAGCACCGTCTCGGAAACGTCGATCCCCGTCACTTCGGCGTCGGGCAGTTCCGCCGCAAGCGTCACGGCGATGCAACCGCTTCCCGTCCCGACGTCGAGAATCCGCATTCCGCTGCGTCCTTTGTATCGGTCGACGATGCGACGCACCATCTCCTCAGTCTCCGGACGCGGAATCAGCACCCCTTCGCGGACGGCGAACTTCCTGCCGAGAAAATAGGCGAACCCGGCAATATACTGGGCCGGGCGACAGTCGCGTATCTCGGCCAGGATGTCGGGCAGGTCTTCCCGGTCGGGACAAGGAGCGTCCGGCTCGACGATCACATCGGTAAACCGCATACCCAGCCGTCCTTCGCAAACGAACGCTGCGAACGCCCTCGCCTCCCGCCGGTCGTAAACGCCGGCGGCGGCATCGTATATGCAGTCCCACAATTCGCGTCGGGTCATAGTCGCTCTTTTGACGCAAAGATACAAAAACCGGCTGCGCCGGAAAACAAAAAATCCGGTCGGCGGCCAGGTTTTTCACTCTTTTTCTTCATTCGGAACCATAATATGCTAAATTTGTACGTTCCTTTAAAAGTGAAACCAAATGACGTTAAACACAGATCGGATCCATGAGAAACAAACTGATGCTTCCGTTGCTGGCATGTACCCTTTTGAGTATGAATAGTTGCGGAAATAAAAACAACGACGACAGCGTATCGCTCGATTACGAGAAATACGTCCTCGCGAACGGCCTCGAGGTCGTTCTTCACCACGATGACTCCGACCCGGTAGTGTCGGTGGCCATCCAGTATCACGTAGGCAGCAACCGCGAAAAGCCGGGCAAAACCGGTTTCGCGCACTTCTTCGAACACATGCTGTTCCAGCGCTCCGAAAACCTGCCGCGCAACGCCTTTTTCCAAAAAATCGACGCGATGGGCGGAACGTTCAACGGCGGCACGAGCAACGACGGCACCGTCTACTACGAAACCGTCCCGCGCGATGCGTTGGAAAAAGTGCTGTGGATGGAGTCCGACCGGATGGGCTATTTCATCAACACGGTGACCGAAGGCGGACTGAAACGCGAAATCGACGTCGTATCGAACGAAAAACGACAGGGCGAAAACGCTCCGTACGGACTGGCTTTCGACCTGGTGTTCAAAAACCTGTTCCCCGAAGGACATCCGTACAGTTGGACGGTGATCGGCGAAATTCCCGATTTGAGAAGCGCGACCGTCGAAGACGTCAAGGAGTTCTACGAACGGTATTACCTTCCGGGCAACGCCACGTTGGTCGTCGCCGGCGATTTCGACCCGGCTCAGACCAAAGCGCTGATCGAAAAATATTTCGGGGAGATTCCCGCCCGGCCCGTTCCGGAGGCCCCGAAAACATGGAACGTCGAACTCGACGCGACGCGCAAAATTTCTTACGAGGACACGTTCTGCAATGCGCCGATGCTGATTCTCGCCTACCCGGGCGTCGAAGCCTACCACCGGGACGGTTATGCGCTCGACTTTTTGACGAACTTGCTCGCCGGAGATAAAAAATCCCCGCTGTACAAAGTACTCGTCGAGGAGCGCAAACTGGCGCCCGAAGTGGAGATGTTCAACTACCAGCTCGAAATATCAGGCATGATCGTATTCGACGCCAAGACATTCCCCGGCGTAAAACTGGACGACGTGAAGGCCGCTTACGACGAAGCGCTGGCGCGTTTCGAGCGGGACGGCATCGACCCGAAAGACCTCGAACGGTATAAGATCACCGAAGAGACGCGCACCTACAACCGGCTGACTTCGACCAACGGCAAGGCGCTCGCCATGGCGCACGACAACGTATTCGGCGGAACGCCCGACCGGATGCTAAAAGAACTCGACGCTTACCGCTCCGTAACGGCGGACGACGTAATGCGCGTCTACGAAAAATACGTCAAAGGCCGCAACCTACTCGCCGTCAGTATCTACCCGGAAGGAGAAGCCTCTCTGGCGCTGACCGGATCGACACAGATAGCACCCGAGCAGGAGACGATCGGCGAGCAGCAGATGAACGCCGAATCGGGAGCCGTCGCAGACGATCCGTACGAAAAAACGCCGTCGCGGTTCGACCGCAGCGTCGAACCGGACCTGCTGCCTAACACGCCCGAACTGAAAATCCCGGAAATATGGAGCGCAGTGCTCGGCAACGGAATGACGGTCAAAGGGATCGAATATTGCGAACTGCCGCTCGTGAATTTCACGATCGAACTGAACGACGGTATGCTGCTCGACGATCCGGACAAGGTGGGAGTCGCCTACCTGACCGCACAGATGCTCAACGAAGGCACCGCTTCGCGGACGCCCGAAGAACTCGAAGACGCGATCGGGCAACTCGGCGCCCAGATCCGGGTCGCCGCCGCGCGCGAATCGATGACCGTCTCCGGAAATTGCCTGAAACGGAACTTTCCGCAGGTCATGGCGCTGGTCGGAGAAATGCTGCTGTCGCCGCGTTGGGACGAAAAATCGTTCGCCGTGGTCAAAGAGCGGGCGCTCGACAACATCCGCCAGCGCAGTGCCGAACCCAAAGCGATCGCATCGGACGTATTCAACAAAGTCATTTTCGGAGCGAACAACATTCTTTCGAACAACGTGACCGGAACCGAGGCGTCCGTACAGACGATCACGCTGGACGACCTGAAAGCGTTCTATGCGGCCCACTTCACGCCAAAAGCGGCCCGAATGAGCTTCGTCGGGGGACTGACCCGCCCGGAAGTCGAACGGGCGCTGGCTCCGCTGACCGAAAAATGGGAAGCGACAGCGGTCAGCATACCGCTGATCGACGATAATGCGGCGCGACCGGCCGCCAAGGTCTTTTTTGCGGACTACCCCGGCGCCCGCCAGTCCTACGTTATCGTCGGATCGAAAGCCATGCCCATCGCCGATCCGGACGCCTACCCGGCCGTGATCGTCAACGACAAACTCGGCGAATCGGCGGGCAGTCTGCTGTTCGAAATCCTGCGCCTGCAGCACGGATATACTTACGGGGCCTATTCAGGGTTTTCACAAGGCAACCTGATCAACACGTTCCAGGCGTGGTCGAGCGTACAGGCGACCGTCACGCGGGAATCGCTGACCTTGCTGCGCGACATTCTGAAAAACTACGGGACGGATTACTCGCAGCAGTGGCTCGACCATTCGAAAGAAGCCATGCTGCGCACGATGAACGGCGCCCTCGAAACGCCTAACGCACAGCTAAACATGCTGCGCACGATCGTGCTGTTCGGCCTGCCGGACGATTACGTCAAACAGCACGAAAACACGCTGAAAACGTTTACGCTCGACCAGGCGAAAACCGTGATCGGAAAGTACCTGAACTTCGACGACATGACCGTCGTCGTCGTGGGCGACGCCAAAACGCAGTTGGAAGGGGTGAAATCCCTCGGACTGGGCGATCCGGTGCTGGTCGATTTCAGCGGACGGCCGATCCGGTAAACGCTCCCTTTACCAAACGACGAAGCCGTTCCCATTGCGGAAACGGCTTCGTCGTTTTCGTAACCCCGGATCAATACCCGATCGTAAAACGTTCGCGGTGGTGCATCTCTTTCTCCAGTTCATCGATCATCGCCACGGCATAGTCCTCTACCGATATCCGGCTCTCTCCGGAAACGCTACGGATCAGGTCGTCCTTGCCCAGCCTGAATTTTCGGGTGCGTTCGCCCGGAACGAGGTTGGCGGCCGGACTGAAAAAGACCCAATCCAGCTCCTTTTCCGGGATCAGGTACGAATAGTAGACCTCGGCCAGTCCCTTGACGCCCGGAGCGAACGCTTCCGGAACACCCCGGTCCATCACGCGCACCCCCGGCGCAACGTACAGGCTTCCGGCCCCGCCGACGATCAGCAACCGACGGACGCCGGCTTCCTTCACGCTCCGGATAATAAGCGGGTAAACCCGCAACGTTTCCCGATAGATATCCGGGTTCCGCCAACCCGGATTGTACGCGCTGATCACGGCATCGCTGCCGGAAACCGCTCCTGCAAGGAACTGCCGGTCGGAAGCGTCGCCGGAGACGACTTCGAGTTCGGGTCGGCGGACGGTCATTTTCTCGGGATGGCGCACGATCGCCGTCACCCGGAATCCCCTTTCCAGCGCTTCGCTCAAAATGGCCGAACCGACGAATCCACTCGCACCGATAATCACAACTTTTTTCATAATCATTCCGTTTTTTCGAAGTATAACGAGATAAACCGCTTCGAACGCGACTTTCCCGGCCGCAGGCGGTTCCCCTTTCGCTACGGAATACCAAATGTTTGCCAAAATGAAAAAAACAGGGAAAATTCCGGAATTTCGTCCGGCCCGGAACGAGAATTACCGGCCGACCGATCCGAAAAACAACCACCGGATCGCATAGGCCAACGTCACCTGGTGATAGTCGTATTGCGAGGCCAGTCGTTTCCGGTAAGGGGCGATGTGCCGGCGCAGGTATCCCGGAAGCACGGAAAACGGAGCCAGCAACCGCTCGATCGGAATATCGCCGTACAGGTCGTGCAATCCCTCGTTGATCCGGAATTTGCGCGTATAACCGGTCGCACGCAGCAATCGCGACAGGACGGACGGCGGGACGGCTTCGATGATCCGGCGGCTCAACGGTTTGGACGCACGCGGCGGACAAAGTTCGTTTTCGAACGGGATACCCTTCAGCTTCGCATCCAACCAACCGTGTTTCTCGCCGTAAAAAAAGAAGCTCCGGTTCAGTTTGGCCGGCACGTCCATATCCTGCCAAAAAGCGGTCAGGTCGTTATCCCACCACGGAGTGCGCCATCCGTAACCGAAAAATTCGTATACCCTCAGGCTGTGCATGATAAACTTGGCCTGCCGCTCTTGCCAGTCGAAACATTCCGGAAAACCGTTCGACGAAACGCCCGTATCGTTCAGTATCCGCCCGATTTCGCGTTGCAGCGCACGATCCGGCCGCCGGGAACCCCAATTAGAGAAATGCCTCTGCACGGCTTCCGCCGCCTGTGTCGACGTCTGGATAGCGCAAACCTGCGGGGTCAGGTGGCTGCCCGCCAGAAAATCGAGCGTATGTCCCGGAACGAACAGATCGCCGCGCTGTAGAATGCCGCGCCGGCCGAGTTCGTAAACAGCCGCGAAATCCTGCGTATGAGGCATACTCGACGCGCAACAGGACGCGAAACGGAAATACCGATCGAGCAATCCCTGCTCCCGGATCGCATCGAACAGTCCGCGCGTATACTCTACGAAATGCCATTCGTACCCGAACGCTTCGGCCACTTCGCGACTCAGGCGAGACTGCGGGTTTTCCGGAACGCCGTACGAATAGCAAACGACGTTACGGATACCGGCCTTATACAAATAATTGACAATCAATCGGGAGTCATGTCCCCCGCTCAACGGGACGATCCAGTTTCGCACGTCGGGGGCGCTCTCGGTCATCCGCCGGATCGCCTGCGCGAAAAGCGTATCCGCTGTCCGTACCCCTTCCGCCGGGTCGGGCGTCACGTTCATTTTCGGATCGTAAAGGAAATAGCGTTCGGATTCCGTCTCCGCATCCCGCAGGCGGACTATCTCGGCAGCCTGCACGGCAAAAATGTCCCGGAACACCGTCCGCTGTCCAATGACGAAACCCGACAGAAGAAACTGCTCCATTGCCCCGGAATCGATTTCCGGTTGCATTCCGGTATCTTCCATCGCCCGCAGCAGGTCGTCCGTCACCAGCCATGCGTCCCGGAACCGGGTCCGGCACAACGGAAAAGAACGAAGTCGGTCGGTCGCCGCACACAATGCGCCGTCCCGCTGTAGGACGATGGCAAAACAGCCGTTCAACTCCCGAACGAACTCCCCGAAGGCGCCGGCATCCGCAGCCGCGGAAGCGACCAGTCTACAGAAAGCGGCCCCTTCGTAAACGGCATCCCGGTAACGGACATTTCCCTTCACGCAAACCATACCGGCGTCATGCTGCTCGGTAAACCAGTCCAGGCCGTAAAGCAAGATACGATTTTTCGTAGCGGAGACGGTTCGCATTTCCGGTCAGTTTACCGAAGGCAGGAACGAATATTCGCGCGAATACTCCATCATCTGACCGGCATAGTGGTCGGGATATTCGACATTGACGTCGACGATCTCCCCGTTTTCCATGACCGGTTGGTAAACCGGATTGACAAAGCCGCTGTAAGGCGCCAGACCGAGCTTTTGATAACGGTCGAGCACTTCTTTGTGCAACTCGGGATCGATCTGCACAGCGTAGGTTTCGACCAACTCCCGGCCGCTCTCGAAATCGCCGGTGCTCTTGATCCGCTGAATCTCCTTCAGCAGTTCGCCGAAAAGCCCCCGCAATTTCTGATAATCGTTCACCACGATATAGGTTTTCCCGTCTTTCACCACTTTTTCGACGACCCGCTCGTCTTTGCCTCTCTCATAGCACCACTCGGCGATCAGCTTCCGATTGCGCATGTGCGCCTCCTCGACCGTCTTGCCCGGCTCGATCCGCGCGAACTGGGTCATCATCCCGTTCATCATGTAAACGGCATACTCCGTCTTGGCCACGTCGAACGACGGAACGAGTCCCAGTTCGACCATTTTCGGATCGCCCAGATAGTACAGCGCGAACAGGTCGGCGCGCGCCTCTTCCAGCGTCGAAGAGTAATTTTTCAGTTCGTCGCCCTTCACGCCCGGCACCAGTTGTCCCGAACCGTGTCCGAGGCACTCGTGCAGATCGGTATGCAAGTCGTCGGCCAGCGAGCCGTACTTTTTATGCAGTTCGATCGTCTCCGAATCGAATATGAACTCTTCGTCGAAACCGTTACCCTTGGCAGCCTCCGCATAAGCGGACGTGATGTTGCCGACGGTCACCGATTTGGAACCGTGATCGCGGCGGATCCAGTCTGCATTCGGCAGGTTGACGCCGATCGGCGTGGCCGGATAACAGTCGCCGCCAAGTATGGCGGCGGTAATTACCTTTGCCGAAACGCCTTTCACCTCTTTTTTCCGGAACTGTTCGTCGACCGGGGAATGATCCTCGAACCACTGGGCGGCTTCGCAGATGATCTTCGTCCGTTCGGTCGCATCCTCGTCCCGGAAGTTCACCATGCTCTCCCACGAACCGCGATACCCCAGCGGATCGCCGTAACTCTCGATAAAACCGTTCACGAAATCGACTTTAGAGGCCGTATCCCCGACCCACAAGATGCTGTACTTATCGAATTGCTTCAGATCGCCGCTCTTATAAAAAGCGATCAGCGCATCGATCGTTTCCTTCTGACGGCCCACAGCCACCTCCGAAGCCTTCTGCAACCAGTAAACGATCTTTTCGATCGCCGGAGAATACATGCCTCCCACTTTCCAAACCTGCTCCACTAACCGTCCGTCGCCGCCTTTGACCAACTTGCTGTTCAATCCGTAGGAAACCGGCGTCCGGTCGTTCGGGTCCATCCGGGCGGCATAAAACTCCTCGACCTCTTGCTGGGAGACCCCTTCGTAATAATTGTTGGCCGACGCCCGGATAATATCTTCTCCGGCAGCGAGGTTCACCCGTTTGGGCATCACCTCCGGGTCGAAAACGACCGGTTTGATCTCGGCTATCACCCGTTCCACGGAACCGAAATCCATCGGAAAATCCGTTTTCGGCGTACCGGCTACCAACTCGTCGAAATAGGCCTCGGTAAATTCCGGCCGAAACTTGTCGGTCGAATAATGATGGTGGATGCCGTTGGCGAACCACACTTTCTTGAGGTATTTCTCGAACTGCTTGAAACGCGGATCTTTCCGATCGCCGGCATATCCCTGATAGATGGCTTCCAGCGTACGGCGGATCCGCAGGTTGTAACGCCCGTTCTGGTCGAACAAAATGTCGCGCCCGCTCAGAGCGGCCTGACTCAGGTAATAGATCAGCAACTTCTCGTTCAGGGCAAGCGTATCGAACCCAGGAACCCGGTATTTCAGCACCCGGATGTCGTCGAAGCGGTCCGCCACCCAATTGAATTTTTCTTCGGTTATCTTTTTCCGGCATCCCCCGACGCCCGCAGCAAGTATCGTCATAAGTAAAACAGTAAAGATTCTTTTCATAAAAGAAAACTTAGGTTCTTCGCAAAGTTACAACCTTTTTCCCGAAAAAATTAGATTATTATAAGCAATTTTCTACCTTTGTGCCGTTAAAATAAAGGCGGTAATATCGCCTGAAAAAACGATTTCGATGAAAGTTTTCACAAGGAACGCAGCGCTTTCCGACGAACTGAAACGGCACCCGGGCACGTGCGGTTTCGTCCCGACGATGGGAGCGTTGCACAACGGGCACTTGTCGCTGGTCGAACAGTGCCGGCGGGAATGCGACACGGTCGTCGTCAGCATTTTCGTCAATCCGACCCAGTTCAACGACCCGAACGATTTGAAAAACTACCCGCGAACCGTGGAAGCCGATCTGGCACTGCTCGAAAAAGCAGGCGCCGACTTCGCGCTGACCCCTTCGGTAGAAGACATTTATCCGGAAAAAGATACGCGAGTATTCGATTTCGGGCTGCTGGACAAGGTGATGGAAGGCGCGCACCGGCCGGGGCATTTCAACGGCGTAGCCCAAGTGGTGAGCCGCCTGTTCGACATCGTCCGCTGCGACAAGGCCTATTTCGGTGAAAAGGATTTCCAGCAGATCGCCGTGATTCGGGAATTGGTACGTCAGTGCGACTACCCGCTGCAAATCGTCGCATGTCCGATTGTCCGCGACACCGACGGACTGGCGCTCAGTTCGCGCAACGCGCTGCTGACACCCGCACACCGGGCCGCCGCGCCGCTGATCTACAAAGCTCTGAAGGAAGGGGTCGAAAGCGCGCGCAGCATGTCGGTGGACGAAATGAAACGCCGGGTCGTCGAACGGATCGACGCCGACCCGCTGCTGCAAGTCGAATATTTCGAAGTGGTCAACGCCGATACGCTGGAAGGGATCGACCGGTGGAGCGACACGTTCCCGATGCGCGGCTGCATCGCCGTCCAGGCCGGCAACGTGCGGCTGATCGACAATATCGCGATCTTGTAACAGGATGGTATATAAACGCTTATAACAACACGCAAACGACTGTGGCCTAAGAAAATCGCACGAGGCCGATAAAAGATTGGGGATTTAAATATATTTGTTAAATTTGCCGATCGGTAACATGTTTTTATCAGGAGAACTGCGGCCTACGCCGCACTAACTAATTGGGGAACAAAGCAATGCAGATAGAGGTATTCAAGTCCAAGATACACCGGGTGACCATAACCGAGGCCAACCTCAGTTATGTGGGGAGTATCACCATCGACGAGGATTTGCTGGATGCTGCCAATATGATCGCCGGGGAGAAAGTTCAGATCGTGAACGTCAACAACGGGGAACGTCTCGAAACTTATATCATCAAAGGGGAGCGCGGCAGCGGAGCCGTGTGCCTGAACGGGCCGGCGGCGCGCCGTTGCGTAGTCGGCGACGTAGTGATCATCATCTCGTACGCGCTGATGGACTTCGAAGAAGCCAAAACGTTCAAGCCGTGGGTCGTTTTTCCCGACACGGAGACCAACAGGCTGATCAAATAGGTTTCCGGCGAAAACGCCTGTTCGGCACAGACCGATTCCGACATACGCCGTCTGCATGAATTTCGTGTGCAGAAAAGGAGTATCGTCGGTTTTTGTTTGCCGTTTTTTCGTTAACTTTGGATACTGAAACGTTACAGGAAATATCATGTCGATTGCCGAAAAAATCACCGGGCTCCGCGCGGCGCTGCCGCAACACGTGGAACTGATCGCCGTATCGAAAACCTATCCGCCGTCAGCCGTTCTGGAAGCCTACCGGGCCGGGCAACGCGCTTTCGGAGAAAACCGCCCGCAGGAACTCGTCGAGAAGTACCATGCCCTGCCGAAGGACATCCGATGGCATCAGATCGGCGGCCTGCAATCCAATAAAGTCAAATACATCGCCCCATTCGTCGCGATGATCCATTCGGTGGAATCGGCGAAACTGCTGGACGTGATCCAGAAAGAAGCGGTCAAAAACGACCGAACGATCGACGTCCTGCTCGAAATACGCATCGCACGGGAAGCGTCGAAACACGGATGGAGCGAGAAAGACCTGGTCGACTACCTGCAAACGGGCGCCTACCGGAACCTGAACTCCGTTCGTTTCCGGGGACTTATGGGCGTCGCGACCCATACCGAGGATCAAGAGACGATCCGCGCCGAATTCACCCGTCTGCACGAATTGTTCGTCAGGTTGGGAAACGAGTATTTCGACCGCGATTTCGATACGCTTTCGATGGGCATGACCTCCGATTATCCGATCGCCGTCTCATGCGGCAGCACGATGGTGCGTATCGGAAGCTACATCTTCGGAGCGCGCAACTACCTATAAGACAAAAATGTCATAAAAACATCCGGATTCAAAGCTACTTGATCCGCAGACGCCGGCCGAGCTTCAGCACGGTTTTCGGAGTGATGTTATTCAGGCGGCATATCTGACTGACCGAAACGCCGTATTTAAGCGCCAGCCGACCGAGAATATCGCCCTGTTTGATCGTATGGTAAACGGCGTTGCTGGAACTGACGGTCGCCGTTTTAGTCTGTTGCTCCTCCTTTTTCTGGGCGGCGGCGATCCGTTCCAGAATGTCGCCGGAGGCAGTATCCCCTTCCGCAGAAGCCAGCAACGGAAAGTCGTCGTCGTCCTCTTCCAGAATTTCCGAAGCGCGGGAATGAATGTTGAAGAACTGTTTTTCGAGGGCGAAAGTCTGGTATTTCAACTGCCCCGTCTGGAAATCGACGATAAATTCGGGATCGAAGGTCTGATCGCAGTAACGCATTTCGAAATGCAGATGCGGTCCCCGGCTGCGCCCGGTCGAACCGCAGAATCCGATTACCTGCCCGCATTTAACGTAATCGTTCACCTTGACATTGAGCTTCGAAAGATGAGCATGCCAGGTTTCCAGGCCATTTTCATGCCGGACGATCACCAGATTCCCGAAACCGCCCGTATTGTACTTCGCATAACGAATTTTGCCGTCGAACGCGGCGTAAATCGGTTCGCCGATCTTCAGCGGAATATCCACGCCGTTGTGGTTGCGGCGGCCGCGCGGGCCGTATTTCGACAGCACCGAGCCGACTACCGGAGCTTTGAATCCGGACAGATCCTTTACCAGATTCAGATCCACCACCGACGGTAGATCCTCGTAAGCGATGCTTTTATAAGCGAAAACCTGCGAGGTATCCCAATGCTGCATATAGACCGGCAGCGAATCCCGCACTTTCAGCGCGGGACGGTAGTAACGCCAGGTATTATTGCTGAAAATAATGATCCGGGTTTCGGGATCGTCGGTCGCCAGCGTATCCAACGGCTGCTGCGGCAGATCTTCGATGTGCAACGTCGCCGGAACGACCGGACGGCGCCTGCGCGATTGGCCGTGGAGCGTGGTTGCGGTCAAAACAAATAACAGGGATACCGTTATCAGATATCTGAAATTCATGCTCGTTCGGAATTATATCGTTACAAAACTAACAATAATTTCCGACAATTCGGCATTTTTCGAAAGGCTGATACCCTCCGTGCACGAGAAAGCCGTTCCTCTCCCTCAGCGGACTCCGGAACAAAAGGTCAGCTCCCGGCAGTTCAGGCCACCATTTCGGGCACCCGGATAATCTCCATGCCCTTCTGTATGGCCGCTTCGTTAGCGGGGATCAGCGACGCCATCCGTTCCGGCAGCGATTTGGCCAGTCCCCGGAAAACGTTGTCGAGCGATACGACCGGCTTCACTTTCAGGTAGCCGCCCAGGATCATCGTATTGAAAACGCGTATGTTGCCCAGCCGGGCAGCCTCTTCGGTCGCCGGAATCGCATACACCCGGATATCCTTGCGCTGCGGTGGGCGCACCACCCCGTTCGGATCGTAAATCAGCACGCCGCCCGGCTTGACGCGCGGTTCGAACTTATCCATGCTCTGCTGGTTCAGGATGATCGCCGTATCGTAATCGTGTACGATCGGCGAACTGATCTGCCGGTCGCTCAGGATCACCGTCACATTGGCAGTTCCGCCGCGCATTTCCGGGCCGTAAGACGGCATCCAGCTCACTTCGAGTCCCTGCATCACGCCCGAGTAGGCGAGAATTTTGCCCATCGACAGCACGCCCTGTCCGCCGAAACCGGCTATGATAATCTCTTCTTTAAACATATCTCTACGATTAAACGCGTTCGGTAAACAAATTATTATCCTTTGATATCCCCCAGCGGATACAGCGGCAGCATGTTCTGCTCCATCCACCGGTTCGCCTCGGTCGGCGACATTTTCCAGCCCGAATTGCAGGTCGCTACGAATTCGACGAACGACAGCCCTTTCCGCTGCATCGAATTCTCGAAGGCCTTACGCAACGCCTTTTTCGCTTTACGGACGGCACCGGGGGTGTGGACGCTCTGCCGCGTCAAGTAGCACACCCCGTCGAGATGCGCCAACATATCGGCCACCTTGAACGGGTAACCGTGCAACTGTGGATCGCGTCCTTCGGGAGTCGTCACGGTCTTCATGCCAAGCAGCGTCGTCGGAGCCATCTGCCCGCCGGTCATGCCGTAGATCGCATTGTTGACATAGATGATCGTGATGTTCTCGCCGCGGTTGCACGCGTGGATCGTCTCGCCGGTTCCGATCGCGGCCAGGTCGCCGTCGCCCTGGTACGTAAAGACCAGCTTCGACGGATTCAGCCGTTTGATCGCCGTAGCTACCGCCGCCGCGCGCCCGTGCGCCGCTTGCACCCAATCGATATCGACGTAGTCGTACGCCAGCACCGCGCAGCCTACCGGCGTAATGCCGATCGCGTCGTGCTCGACCTGCATTTCGTCGATCACTTCGGCGACCAGTTTGTGGATCGTTCCGTGGCTGCACCCCGGACAGAAGTGCATCACGGCATCGGTCAGCAGCCGGGGCTTCGCATAGACCCGGTTTTCCGGGATCAATTTTATTTCAGATTCAGCCATAAACTTCTACTTTAACGAAAAATTCTTTTTCAGCGCCTCCAGCACCTCGCTCGGCGAATGCACCACGCCGCCCGTGCGCCCGAAATGGAATACCGGAACGCGACACCGGGCGGCCAACTGCACGTCCTCGATCATCTGCCCGGTGCTCATTTCGACCGACAGGAAACCTTTGACGCGCTGCGACAGTTCGTCGATCGCTCCGGTCGGGAACGGATAGAGCGTAACCGGCCGTAGCAGTCCGACTTTCAGTCCCTCCTCGCGAGCCAGCTCGACCGCTTTCTGGGAAATACGCGCGGAAGACCCGTAAGCGACCAATACGTAATCGGCATCGTCGCACTGCACGGCCTCGTAGCGCACCTCGTTTTCGCGGATCGTCCGGTACTTTTCGGACAGTTTCAGGTTGAACCGCTCCTGGCGCAGCGGATCGAGTTCGACGGACGTAACGATGTTCCGTTTGCGGTCGGCCGGCTTGCCGGTCGTAGCCCAGCCGCCCCAGTGTTCGGCAATATAGGCGTCGCTCCAGCGCGGCTGGGGTTCGGTCAGCATCACTTTCTCCATCATCTGGCCGATCACGCCGTCCGACAGAATCATTACCGGATTGCGGTACTTGAACGCCAGTTCAAAACCCAGCGGTACGAAATCGTACATCTCCTGCACCGAATTGGGAGCCAGCACGATCAGGTGGTAGTCGCCGTGGCCGCCGCCCTTGACTGCCTGAAAATAGTCGGCCTGCGAGGGCTGGATGCCGCCCAGACCGGGGCCGGCGCGCTGTACGTTGACGATCACGCACGGCAGGTCGGAGCCGACTATGTACGAAATGCCCTCGCTCTTGAGCGAGATGCCCGGCGACGACGACGACGTGATGACGCGCGCGCCGGCGGCCGAAGCGCCCAGCACCATATTGATGGCGGCAATCTCGCTTTCTGCCTGCAGCGACAGCCCGCCGCGCTTGGGCATATGCTTTGCCATATATTCCGAAAGCTCGGTTTGCGGGGTGATCGGGTAGCCGAAGAACAGCTTGCAGCCGGCCTGGATGGCCGCCTCCGCCAGCGCTTCGTTCCCCTTCATCAGCAGCTTGCGTCCCATTTATTTCTCCTCCTTGTACACGGTGATGACGACGTCCGGACACATCGTGGCGCACATCGCACACC
>ERZ827186.1703-NODE-1703-length-17173-cov-4.981481_pt1 | contig 17173 bp, 5 predicted proteins | sample MGYA00519918_ERZ827186 | MGnify/ENA primary metagenome ERZ827186 (study PRJEB31778, sample SAMEA3449275) | human gut metagenome | biome: human gut; feature: human-associated habitat; material: faeces | place: United Kingdom | collected 2010/2012 ...
ATAAAAAGAAAATGCCGAAACGCTGTGAAAGATAAAATATTTCGTTAAGGTAGGTGGCGAAGGTAGTAGGTGAAAATTTTATACCCCAAAATCGCGCAGGTCCAGCCTTGTTTTTCCTCGCCTCAACTCAATAAATCACTGCCGCGGCACCCTGTTACCATACATTATTTATATACGCCTTTCGCATAGCGGATATATAAAAGAAACATACCCGTAAAATCATATTTTTGATTCAACAGCGGCATATAGAGCCTTTTATATTTCTTTTGAAGCTATTCAATCGAAAAATCAGCCTTATTTTTCTAAAACATAATGAATTTTTGTGCAACATTACCCACAAAAAATCAAACTATTGTTCTTGTGAATAAATAACGCGGCATTTTTAATCGGAAAATGTAATGAAAATGACGTTTTCCGACAGCTTCGATAAAAGTGTATCGGTTATCACCTATAATTTTCCGCCTTTCTTTTGTGCATAACGCACAAAAATAATTAAAAATATTTAAACTTGTTGACAAGCTGCGGCGCAAAGGGGTATTCTTTACATGAGGAGATAGTTATACCCTCTTGCTTTGCATTGCCCGAGCAGAGCAATTATTCTGTCGCCAATGTGTTCCGTCAATTTGCGGGAGACGGGATGCTCAATATATGGTGAAATTTTTAAATGGAGGTGTAATTTTTGAAGAAAATGAAACGCTTGTTGGCAGTCATCCTTGCTTCGCTGCTCATCTTGTCCTCGGCAACCGCCGCGGCGAGCGCGTACAAGTACGATTCTTACAAGGATGGCAAGCTGACAAAGTACGACTTTACCGATTCTGCGGTTCTGACCACAGAGCAGTATGCGTCTATGTTGCTTGACTATGCCGATGAGGCGCTTGCCAAAGAGAACATCACGATGGATCTTTCGATTCTCGGTAAGCTTGATGCGACGTCTATAGACAATGCTCTTTCGAGTGTCTATAAGCTCATCGACAGCAACGGAGCCATTCTTAATCTGGCCGGCGACCTGAAACATGTCAAGGTTTCCGCAATAAAGGACGCACGTCGAAGCAACGGAACCGATGTAGCGGTTATCAACTCGCTTTTGCAGTTCCTTGCGGACAACAACCCGATCATCAAGAAGGTTGTTCTCGGCGGTATCGGTAAGCAGAGACGAGACGGCGGCGTCAGCCTTGGTGTTGCCAACTCGTTCGTCAAGGTCGATCTGAATATCGAAGTCATGCTCAGAGAGCTTCTCTGGGGTCTTGCGTATCCGAATACGGCATACAACAGCAGCACGACTGTCGATACGATGCTTCAGACCATCATTCAGAATGCTCTCGCAGGCGTACCGATAATTCCCGAAAGCGTCAGGAATCTCGTTGACCTCAATTCGACAAAGTCAACCTATGACTTCATTGAGGATCTGCTTCAGACGGCTTATAATGATATGGCTGTCCCGATGCTCAACGAGCAGGTTATTCCGTGGCTCGAGATGCAGATTCGCTGCGATGAGACGGGCACTCTTGCCGATCTGTTCAACACAGGTTATCAGGTTCAGACTTATACTGTCCCCGCGGGCAAAACATTAATCGGCGAACTTAATAACATCGCAGGACAGATTGTCAACGGACTTCTGAAGGGCTACACCGGCTGGGTAGACGGAGACAACTCCAAGCTCACCGACAACGTAGTCTCGGTTGCGAGATTTGTTCTCAAGAAGACCGGCGGTTACTTCTTCCCGGATTGGCAGAAGCATATCGCAACACCGGAAGAGATCGATGCTATGAGCAAGGAGGAGCTTATTGCTTACATTGCTCGCTCGGTCATTAACGCATCAGTCGGCTATATGTACATCCCCGAGGATGTTACGACTGTTGTCGGAGTTACATGGGAGGCTGTTAAGCAGCTCATGGCTCAGTTCCTTCCCGAAAGAGATTACAGCAATTATCCCAAGACCATTGACGGTATTCTTGATATGCTTGCGGATTATGTTGCTTACAATGTCAACCCCGGTATCGACCTTAATGCGGGCAGCCTCAAAGAGGCGCTCAATTACGGTTCCGGATTCGAGAGCATGTTGACTACTGCCGTTCAGTGGCTTAAAGCTGACCCGCAGTTCTACACAGGTCTCCTTCCCGACACGACGGTTGATACATCTAACGGATGGAAAGCACTCGATGATATCATCTTCAAGCTGTTAGACAAATCACTTCTTCCCGCAAAATTTGCTAGCAGCGGCAGTGAGACCATCTTAAAGGATGTCGTTTATTCTGTCCTTAACGGATTGATCCTTAACCAGGATCTGACCTGCCTTACCGACCTCTTCGAGAGAAATCAGAACGGCGCATTCGCCAAGCAGACTGTCAAGAAGAGCATCGTAAGACTTGTCACGGACATCCTCAACGCGATTATCCCCGGAACGATTACGACGAAGTACTATGACTCACTCGACGCCATAGTGAAGAACAATGAGCTTGCCAACATCGTTGAGAACCTTATCAGCTCTCTTAACGGCAACAAGGGCAAACTTGTTCCGCCTATCGTCAATATCGTGGCCCAGGTAATGGGTCTGGCGGATAAATCCAAGTTCGGCCAGATGAAGTTTACCGGTCCGACCAGAGCATCCGATGCTTACACCGTTACGATCTACAACGGATCCAAGGGTATAAACAGAGGCTACACTGACAAGAACGGCAACTTCACTCAGGACGCTCTCTATAAGTATAGAATTGCGAGCGTTTCGGCGACTGCCTATAATATGGCGGGCAACGGAACCAATGTCGGAGTCTCCGGTGTTAAGGCCGGCGATATAATCAACGGCGGATTCTCCAAGGACATCGCCGTGTCCAAGCCCGGTGCAACGGATACCACCGTCGTCCTCACGGTCGGCTACTTTATCCTCACCGAGAACGGCGAATCGCTCACAGGCACTACTCCGCTTTACGCTTCGTACTATACTTATTACAGTTCCGATACTCAGGACGATTCTGAGCCCAAGGACATTGAGACGATTACCGGAAAATTGAGACTTGTTAAGCCTCGCGCCGGATTTATCAACCAGAATGAGGCTCTTAATAAAATCGACAGCGTCCGTGTAAGAATCAACAGAGTTAAGGATGCCGGACATCTGACGAAATCTACTTATACTCAGAATGCATCCACGTTTAAGAACAATAGCGGAACATTCTTTAAAGATGTAGGCTTCTCGGGTGAAACGGAAAACGAAAACACTAATATAACCGAAATCCTTTGGGAGGCAAAAGCAGGAGCAGACAGAACAGCGCTTGCCGACGGAACATATACGATTGATTATTCCGTTAAAGGAACAAGAACGGCTTCTATCGGCGGTAAAACCGGTACGGTTAGCGGCTCTGCCTCGATCTTTGTCTACAATGACTATGAGGTTCCTGCCAAGTACAGCCAGTATTCCGGCGAGCAGCGTCAGCGCGCTAACTACAGCGCAGATGCGGACGCAGAGTGGGCAGAGTATCAGGCAGCTCTTATAGCAGCCGCCAACTATTCTCTCAGACCCAAGCTGAAAGCTAACTTCAGCAATGCATCTTATCTCGCAGCCTATCAGACGATCTCCACGAGATTGACTGCAGCTGCCGAGGCTCTTGATGCAAAGATGGCTTCTGCTTCCGTTGATTCGCTCAAGACCGCCGTTGAGGCAGTCCAGGGCGCACCCAATCCGGAAGGCTCCGTCTACTGGGATCAGGGATATAACTTCTTCGGTTACGATGATTTTAATTCCGTCTCCTGGAACGGCTGGAAGGAAGCCAGAAACCGCGCGATGAATCTCTACAACTCGACCAAGGCTCCCGAGGAGCCGGTTGCTCCCGAGCATCCCGGCGAGGGCGCCAACGAGTGCCAGCTTGCTACTTATAATAAGAAGTATGCACAGTGGGAGAAGGATCACGCAGCTTGGGAGACCAAGATGGCTACGTGGAAAGCGCCCACTATATCCTCCGTCGATGTTGCTTATGCAGAGCAGCAGATAGCGCTTTGGGGTCCCAGACTCATAAAGCTTGATGCTGTTAAGACGCATCTCGACGCGGCTATAGCAATGTGCACCATCAACCCCGTCGATGCTTCCAAGTATGACGCGGAGAGATGGGAAGCATACTCGCAGGCATTTGCCTACGCGCAGAATGTTTCCACTTCGTTCAATGCCTCCACGACCATGCGCACGCAGGTCAGAGAAGCTATGAACAACCTTATCTACAACTGGAAGCGCCTTATCGCAGCCGAAGTAACGATCGTTACCTTCACCTTCACCGTGAACGGCGAAGTCCATGCGGTTCTTACCGGCAACCAGGGCGATCCCGTTGATCTCAGCACGATTGCAGCACCCGACGCACCTGTCGGAATGCACTTCGTCAGCTGGGGCAATGTACCCGCAACGTTTGACGCCGACGCTACCTTCGAGGCAGTGTTCGCAAACAACACGGATACAAAGTATACTGTAAATGTTTATAATATGGACACCACCGGCGCTTATCCGTCAGCTCCCGACAGCACCTATCAGGGTGCCGGCGAGACCGGTTCGACCGCCGACATAACCGCCGACGCAGCTCCCGCAGAGGGCTTCTCGCTCGATTCCGCGAAGAGCGTCCTTACCGGCACTATCGCCGCTGACGGTTCTCTTGTCCTCAGCATTTACTATTCGCGTAACCAGTACACCGTAACATATGCCAATACGGACCTCGCGCCCGATACATATCATTACGGCGCTACTGTTGTTGCCCGCACTCCCGAAAAGGCCGGATTTACATTTGACGGCTGGGAGGAGGAAGTTCCCGCCACCATGCCCGCGAACAATGTTGTTCTTACGGCTAAGTGGGCAGAGAATCCCGCAAACTACGACGAGTACAATATAGCTGTCGCAGCCGCCAACGCCAAGAAGAAAGAGGCCGACTACGACAAGAAGTACACTGCCGACACCAGAGCTGCCCTTGACACCGCACTTAATGAGGATGTCTCCGGCAAGAAGCTCAGCGAGCAGGGCGTTGTTGATGCTCAGACAGCGAAGATAAACGCCGCTGTTGAGGGTCTTAAACTCATGACCTACAACGCAGAGTTCTATGTCGACAATGAGCTTTATCGTACCGTCGCCACAGAGGTTGACGCTCAGATCGTCGCCCCCGAAGCTCCCACCAAGGAAGGCTACACCTTTACAGGTTGGAACCCCGAAGTCGGAGTCATGGGTGTCGAGGATGTTAGATTTGACGCTAAGTTCTCGGCAGGCACCGTCGGCTACAAGGTCGAGACATACGAAATGGATGTCAACGGCAACTATGGCGACGCTGTTATTGAGGATAAGTCTGCTACTACCGGCGAGACTGTTTCCGTAACCCCCGAGACCCGCGAGGGCTTCACGGTTGCTGACAACAGCGTCCTTTCCGGCATAGTCGCGGCAGACAGCAGCCTTACCCTTAAGGTCTACTACAGCCGTAACCAGTATAAGCTTACTGTTGACGGCGCAGAGTCCGATGTTTACTTCGGCGCAGCTCTCGAGATAGCCGATCCGGCTCCCAGAGAGGGCTACACCTTCGCCGGCTGGAGCCCCGCGGTTCCCGCCACCATGCCTGCAGAGGATCTGACTCTCGTTTCCCAGTGGAGTGAGAACGGCGCTGACTACACCGCTTACAACGCGGCAGTCGCAGCAGCCCATGCAAAGCAGGCCGAGTCCGACTACGCAGCAAGATACACCGAGGCGAGCAGAAATGCTCTCGCGGAAGCTCTCGCAGTCGATGTCTCCGGCAAGCTTTATTCCGAGCAGGGTGTTGTTGATGCGGCAACAACCGCTATCAATAACGCAGTCGCAGCTCTCGAGCTGATGACCTACAACGCGATATTCAACGTTGACGGCGTAGAGTATGCTAAGGTTCCGACTAAGGTCGGCGAGCAGATCGTCGCCCCCGCGGATCCCACCAAGGAAGGCTACACCTTCGCAGGTTGGAGACCCTCCGTCGGCGTTATGGGTACCGCAGACGCTACCTTCGAGGCAGTGTTCACAGCGGCAGGTGACACCGCTTATACCGTCAATACCTATGTAATGGGCACCGACGGCGTTTACGGCGAGCCTACCTCCGATACTCTTACCGGAACCACCGGCTCTACCGCAACATTCGTCCCCGAGACCCGCGAGGGCTTCACGGTTGACAATGAGCAGAGCGTTCTTTCCGGCGAGATCGCGGCAGACGGAAGCCTTGTCCTCAAGGTATTCTACAGCCGTAACCAGTACACCCTTACCGCTGAAGGCGTTGCGTATACCTTCTACTATGGCGCGGCTGTTTCCGTAGCAGACCCCGTCAAGGAGCACTACACCTTCGCAGGTTGGGAACCTGAGCTTCCCGAGACCATGCCCGCACACGATGTAACAGTCGTTGCTAAGTGGACAGAGGACGGCGCTGACTACACCGCTTACAACGCGGCAGTCGCAGCGGCTCAGGCGAAGCAGGCCGAGGATGGCTACGAAGCAAGATACACTGCCGAGACCAGAGATGCTCTCGCAGCAGCCCTTGCAGACGATGTCTCCGGCAAGCTTTATTCCGAGCAGGGTATTGTTGATGCAGCCACCAAGGCTATCAACGATGCAGTTGCAGCTCTCGAGCTTATGACCTACACCGCTACCTTCTATGTTGACGGCGCTGTTCATGCAACCGTTACTGCGAAGGTCGGCGAGCAGATTGTCGCTCCCGCAGATCCCGCCAAGGAAGGCTATATCTTCAAGGGCTGGGATAAGGAAGTCGGCAAGATGGGCGTAGAGGATGTTTCCTTCAACGCCGAGTTTGAAGAGGCGACCGGCATTGCCTACACCGTCGAGGTTTACACGATGGATGTCAACGGCAACTACGGCGCAGCTGAGACTAAGACCCTTTACGGCACAACCGGCGCTACGGTCAATGCAGACACAACTGCCGCCGAAGGCTTCACCTTCGACGAGTCGGCAGACAATGTTGTCAGCGGCGAAATCAAAGCGGACGGCAGCCTCGTACTGAAGGTCTACTTTGCCCGTAACCAGTACAAGCTTTCTGTTGACGGCGTAGAGTCCATGGTTTACTATGGCGCGGCTATCAGTGTTGCCGAGCCCACAAAGGAGCATGAGACCTTTGACGGTTGGGATCCTGCACTTCCCGAGACCATGCCCGCACACGACGTAACAGTCGTTTCGACATGGATTAAGGACGACGCTGACTACACCGCTTACAACGCGGCCAGAGCTCACGCGGAAGGAATAGTCAACGATTCCGAATATCCGTATGAGGCAACCTATACGGCAGAGTCGAGAGCGGCTCTCGATGCGGCTCTTGCCATAGTCGTTCCCGAGGGTCTGAAGTACGACGAGCAGCATATAATCGATGCAGCCAAAAAGGCTATCGAAGATGCAGTGCTCGGTCTTGAACTCATGAGATACAAGGTCACCTACCTCTACGATGACGGTTCCGTCTTCGCTGAGTTCGACGGTGATAAGGGCGGCTTAGTCAGCTACCAGGTTCCTGTTCCCTCAGAGAACCCGACTAAGGAAGGCTATGTCTTCACCGGCTGGGATCATGAGATTCCCGCAAACATGCCCGCACACGAGCTGACCTTCACGGCTCAGTTCACCGCAGGCGCAGTCTCCTACAAGGTCGAGACTTACGAAATGGATGTCAACGGCGCTTACGGCGCGGCAACGGTTAAGACTGTTCCCGCAACCACAGGCGAAGCCGTCTCCGTCACACCCGAGACCCGCGAGGGATTCACGGTTGACAATGAGAACAGCATCCTTTCCGGCACAGTCGCAGCTGACAGCAGCCTTGTTCTCAAGGTTTACTACAGCCGTAACCAGTATAAGCTTTCTGTTGACGGCGTAGAGTCCGATGTTTACTTCGGCGCAGCTCTTAACGTTGCCGAGCCGGCAGCCAGAGAGGGCTACACCTTCGCAGGCTGGAATACGGATATTCCCGCCACCATGCCCGCAGAGAACCTGACCCTCGTTTCCCAGTGGAGCGAGAACGATGCCGACTACACCGCTTACAACGCGGCAGTCGCAGCGGCTCAGGCTAAGCAGGCAGAAGAGAACTACGACAAGAAGTACACCGCCGAGACCAGAGCTGCTCTTGCAGCAGTCCTCGCAGAGGATGTCTCCGGTAAGAAGTACTCCGAGCAGGGCGTTGTTGACGCAGCCACCCAGGCTATCAATGATGCAGTCGCAGCTCTCGAGCTTGAGACCTACACCGCTACCTTCTATGTAAACGGCGAAGTTCATGCAACCGTTACTGCGAAGGTCGGCGAGCAGATCGCAGCTCCCGCAGATCCGATTGTCGACGGTTACAACTTCACCGGTTGGGATCCCGAGGTCGGAACTATGGGCATCGAGAATGTTAGCTTCAACGCTATCCTTGTTGCCAACGATTCGTCCATCATCTCCGTCACTCCTGAGTCCCCGAACTACGGCGGCATGCACCAGTATGCAATCAAGGTCAAGGGCGAGCCTCAGAAGATCAGAATAGTCGATGCATTCGGCAATACCCGCACGTTTGACAGAAACACCTCCATGACAAGCGATGCCAATGCTCTCGGTATTCTGAAGATAGAGAAGACTGACGACGGCGAAATCTGGACCATCAATGTCAACATTCCCGAGGGCAGATATGTTGCCTTCGCGAAGTTCGGCAAGGATTGGGAAGAGAACGGCCATAACTTCTCTGTCAGATTCGACGTTAAACCCGAAGAGCCGACTCCGGACGGCGTTCTTGAAGTAACCTACAACACCCCGAATTACGGCGGCAAGCAGGAGTACACCTTCAAGGTCTCCGGTAAGGCTGATAAGATTCAGGTTGTCTGCGCAGACGGCGGAACGATAACTCTTACGAGATTTGATCCCAGAGTTACCGTCAAGTCCTATGACGCAGAGGGCATCGAGGTCTATTCGAACAGCACCAACCTCGCTTATGAGATTTGGACTGTCGAGCTTAACCTTCCCGCAGGCAGACACATTGCTAAGGCGAAGTATGGCAGATCTTGGACTGCCGGCACTGAGTTTGATGTAATTATCGACGCGAAGCCCGTATCGGCTGTCAGCGTTACCGAGGTTAAGACCTCTGCTGATTCCGTTGAAGTTACCGTCAACGGCACTGCCACTAAGATCAAGATCGCTGACGCTTCCGGCGCCACCAGAATCTATGACAGAGATCATGCCGATGTCTCCATCGCCCCCGACGGCGACGGCGAGATCTGGACAATCAATGCCAAGCTTCGTGCAGGCGAGTACACCGCAACCGCGAAGTACATCGCTAACGGCAGACAGGTCTGGGATACCACCGACTTTGCTTTCACAGTCTAAGGCTGCGAACGAAAACTGAAAATCCTGCTTTAAACGGCAGGTGAGAAGGGGAGTCGCTCTCGGGCGGCTCCCCCGATTTTTTTGCCTTCAAAGTTCACTTGAACTATTTGATAAAATGTGATACAATGGTTGCAGAACAAGTATAATTTTCAGGTTGGTGAACTTTTATGACTCAGAATATCTCAAAACATACCCTTCAGAGACTTCCGATGTATCTGAGCTATATCAAGGGACTTCCCGAGGATGCGCCGAAAAACATATCTGCTACGACTATCGCCGAAGCACTCCAGCTCAATGATGTCCAGGTGCGTAAGGATCTCGCGAGCGTCAGCTCGTCCGGTAAGCCGAAGGTCGGCTACAACGTCAAGGATCTTATCGCGGAGCTTGAGGCTTTTCTCGGCTATAACGATATCGACAACGCCGTTATAGTCGGCGCAGGCAGCCTCGGCAAGGCTCTGCTCAATTACAGCGGCTTCAAGGCCTACGGCCTCAATATAATCGCGGCGTTCGATCTCTGCGAAGAACCCACCGAGTTTCAGGGCAAGACGGTCTTCCCGATAGCCCAGCTCGAGCGCTTCTGCCGCAAGGTGAACATACATATAGGCATAATCACCGTTCCCGCGTCGAGCGCGCAGGAGATATGCGACCTGCTCGTGAACAGCGGCATCCGCGCCATTTGGAACTTTGCTCCGGTGCATCTTGTTGTGCCCGACGGTATACTTGTCCAGAATGAGAACATGGCGTCGTCGCTCGCCCTGCTCTCAAACCACCTGCGCGAGCAGATGAAGAAGTAAAAAGCAAAAATAAAATCAATCGGCTGCCGAGGAAAACCCGACAGCCGATTTTATTATATCCCGCAGAAGCCATGCGGTTGTGTTGAGAGCTTGAAAAAGAAATGTGCAAATTTGGAGTTGCAGAGTACACAACCGACCGATTATGGCTCCTCCCTGTAGGGGAGCCGGCTCGGCGAAGCCGAGACTGAGGGGGCATTGCGCAGATTTACCCTTTTGCATAGACTGTTTTGTTTCTCGATGTCCCCTTTGTAGGGTACGGCGACTCGACGCACCGCTGCCGCCGCAGGCGGCACAGGGGGCAAGCCTCAAGCAGAGAGCGTATTACACGACACGGGCGAAATGAATAGATTTTCGGTGACGCTAACGCGTCAAAGGGTCGTTGAGTCGACGACCCCTACAAAGCAAAGCTTTCCGCAATCCCCTTGTAGAGGCGAACTTAGCTTGCCTGCTGTAGTCACTGCATACACCGTAGGCAGATATCATCCGCCCTCTGCATGATTCTGCTAATTTAAGATATAAAAATGTTGACTGACGGCGGTTTTACCCCCACAACCCCTATCAATTACGCTCCGACTCCCCAACTAAAAAATCCTACCCACAAAAACTGTGAGTAGGATTCAATGCTTTATGAACGCTTCGTTTGTTACTTTATCGGGATGATAACGAAGCTGTACGAGAGTTCCTTGCGGCCGTCTATCGCGTATTTGGGGAGCACGTCCGGGCCGCAGCTGCCTGTGCCGGTGCCTCTGAGGAAGCCGTCGATGTCAATGACCGTCGTGTGCTCGGAGTGGAGGTCGTCATAGTGCATCGAGCGCTGCATGAGCGCCTGAGTGAAGTGTCTCGCCGTGAAGCTGAGATCCCTGTCGGGGTTGCAAATCATCATTCCGACACCGTCCGCGTCCGTGATGCTGAGTCTGCGAACGCCCGTGCGCACGCCGTAATCCTGCGGCTTGATGTAGAACTCGTCCATGCCGTCGACCGTGGTGTTGTATACGCCGAATGTCGTATGCTCTCGGAAATCGCTCATGTTCTCGGAGGGGCCGTAGCCGAGATATTCTATGTTCTCGAAGCTCTCCGGCATCTCGAGCACGAGTCCGAAGCGCGGCAGAGCGGCGGCGGCTTTCTTCTGAGCCTTCGCGTTGAATACCGTCTCGACCTTTATACAGCCTGCAGCGTCAACAGTGTATTCAATGCCGACCTTTGCAACAACGCCCTTTTTGGAGCGGAGATTGAAATCGACCGTGAACTTCGCGGTGCGCTTTGAACATGAGAAGTCGGTTGAGCGCGGAATAACCGTTACGTCGTCATATCCGGCCTTCTTCCACTGCTCGATGATAACCCTGTCGTTGTCGAGCATCGCACGGAAAATGTTCGGGATGAAGCCCTTATGCGCGACAGGGGATTGGTTTATGAGCTCTTTTTCGCCGAGCTTGTATGACGTTATTTCGCCGGTTTTCAGGTCGAACTTCACAGACCCGCCGTAGAAATAGACCTTCACGGTGTCTCTGCCCTCTCTGCATTTAAACACGCTGCCTACGGGCAGAGGAACCTTCTTGTTCGTTTTCTTTATTACGACCTGCTCGCGTGCGATGAATTTATCGCCGTCGAGATATTCAAAGTTCATGCGGCAGTCGCAGCCGTCGGGTATAGCGTCCTTGAAATTGACTTTTTTGCTCTTGCAGGGCTCAATGTCAAGCGAGAAGCGCTCTTTCTTGTCGCTTTCAATGCCGTCAACCGTCATAGAGCGGACAACTGTGATATATCCCGAGCTGCGGAAACGGTTGGTGTTCGTGAAAACAAAGCTTCCGTCGCGGTTGAGCTTCGCTCTGAGGGGACGGTAGACCGCCTGCATCTCGAGAGCGCCGCTTGAGGGCGTGCGGTCGGGATGAACAAGACCGTCGACGCAGAAGTTTCCGTCGTGCTTTTTCTCGCCGTGGTCGCCGCCGTAGGTGTATCTATAGGGGCCGTCGGCGTGATATATCGCGTGATCCGCCCATTCCCAGATGCAGCCGCCCATGAGGTTGTCGTATTTATAGAAGCTGTCCCAATATTCCTCCATCGCGCCCGGGCCTACGCCCATCGCGTGAACATATTCGCAGAGGAAATAGGGCTTTGTCTTGTACCATGCGCCCTTATGCGTGCCCTTGCCGACATTTTCAACTTGCTCGTGCGGCGGATACATATCGGAAACCACATCGTAAGCCTTGCGCTTTGTATGTATGACTCCCTCGTAGTGGGTGGGTATTTCGGGGCACATTTCATGCATATAGTCATAGCAGACGTCCTGGCAGGCGTAGCCGCCCGCCTCGTTGCCCAGCGACCACATGGTGATGCACGGATGACTCCTGTCACGCATATACATTCTCTTGACCCTGTCAAGGTAGCGCGGAGCCCATTTGAGGTCGTTGCTGATTTTGTTCATGTCGTTGTGCGGAGCGAAGCACGCGCCGTGAGTCTCGATATCCGCTTCGTCAACTATGTAGAGACCGTATATGTCGGCGAGCGCTATTAAGTGCGGGTCGGGGGGATAGTGCGAGGTGCGCACGGCATTGCCGTTGAACTCTTTTATGAGAAGGACATCCTTTTCGTAGTCGTCGAAGGTCATAACATAGCCGGTTTTGCCGTTTGTGTCGTGATGATTGACGCCCTTGAACTTGATAACCTGTCCGTTAAATGTAAAGGTGTTGCCCTTTATAGCCACTGTTTTGAAGCCCGTAAGGTTTCGCAGCGTCATGAGCTCCTCACCGTTTCTGTACAGTGATATATAAGCGTTATAGACTGTCGGAACCTCCGCGTTCCACTCTGTGACATCGAGGTCGGTGAAGGTCATATATGTAAGGCGCTCTGCCTTTACAGTCTCGCCCGCAATAACCTTGCCGTCCTTCTCGAGCGAGAAGCCGACCTCACAGCCGTTGAGCTTGCCCTCGAGCGTAACTTCGACGTCCACCGTCCATTTTCCGTCCGCCTTGCGCGGGCGAATGAAGTAGTCGTTGACATATACCGCAGGAAGCCTGTAGAGAAGCACGTCGCGGAAAATTCCGTTTTCGCGGAACATATCCTGGCACTCAAGATACGTGCCGGTGCACCATTTGTGAACGACCGCAAGCAGCTCGTTTGTGCCCTCGTATATGAATTCCGAGATGTCGAACTCCGCCGTATTGTGCGCGCCCTCGCTGTAGCCGACGTACATTCCGTTGACATAGAGGTCAATGCACGGGACAACGCCGAGGAAGCTCAAAATATGAATGTCGTCGGAATTTGTGACCTCAAAGCTCTTGCGGTAGATTCCGGCGGACATATGCTCGGGCAGGTTCGGATTGGGCAGGTCGAATTCATAGGGGCAGTTGAGATATACCGGCGGCTCGTAGCCGGTGCGCTGCCAGGTCGAGGGAACCTGTATTTTGTCAAACTCAACGCTCTGCGCGTTCAAAACCTCGGGGATGAGCGAGATGTCGCTGTAATATTTGAAATCCCACTCGCTGGAGAGTACCTCGACAAGATCGGAATCGGTGCGCTCGTGTTTAATATCGACGGCGCTCAGCTTTTCCTTTTTTGAATACGGTATAAAATATGCTCGTGCCGCGCACTTGTTGTCCTCAATTACCTTGAAGTCGCGGTAATTTGTTGTATTCAGCTTATACTCCATTCCAAGAGTCCTCCTCAAAAAAAGCACAATGATGCAAATTATAAGCATAGATATATTAGCATATTTTCCCTCAATCTTCAATCCACAGGCGAATTTGTTCATAATTTTTTTTAAATGTCCTACCAATTTTGACCATTTTGTGGTATTATAGTTCTGCTGACAGAAGATAATTTTTGTGAAAGGGCTGCGCAATGAGCAAACAGTATTCGGTACCTTTTGATAAAGTAAACATAACGGGCGGCTTTTGGAAAGACCGCATTGCTTTAAACGAGTCCGTGACGCTCGACAGCGTGCGCCGCAGGTTTGAGGACACGGGGAGATTTTCGGCTCTCGGCTGCAACTGGAAGCAGGGCGAGCCCGATCGCCCGCATTTTTTCTATGATTCCGATGCCGCGAAGTGGATGGAGGCTGCGGCATATGTGCTCTCAAAGCATAGTGACGCCGAACTCGAAAGCTATGTCGAGGAGCTGATTGACCGCATCGAGAGGAACATGACTCCCGACGGATATTTTAACGTCTGGTACACTGTGGTCGAGCCCGGCAAGCGCTTTACCGACCGCGATCATCACGAGCTCTACTGCGCGGGGCATCTCATCGAAGCGGCAGCAGCCTACTATGAGGCGACGGGCAAGCGCAGATTCCTCGACCTTATGTGCCGCTATGCCGAGCTTATCGAAACAGTTTTTTGCAGGGAGGATTCCGCGGCATTTACTACCCCGGGTCATCCCGAGATAGAGCTCGCTCTTGTGCGTCTGTACCGCTGCACGGGCGAAAAACGTTGGCTCGACCTCAGCCGCTTTTTTGTGGATAAGCGCGGCAACAACGAAAAGGACAGGGGACAGGCGAGCGGCTTTGCCTCCGAGGACTATCTTCAGGATATGATACCCCTGCGCGAGCAGACGCAGGCCACCGGACACAGCGTCAGAGCCTGTTATATCTACAGCGCCATGGCGGATATCGCCTATGAGTGCGGCGACAGAGAGCTGCTTGCCGCTGCGAACAGTATATTTAAGAATATAACGGAGCACCGCATGTATATCACGGGCGGCATCGGCTCGACCCGCGTCGGCGAGGCGTTCACGGTTGACGGCGATTTGCCGAATGAGACCGCCTATGCAGAGACCTGCGCCGCCATTTCCTTGGCGATGTTTGCACAACGTATGTCACTGACCGCAGTCGATTCCCGCTATGCCGATACGGTGGAGCGGGTCATATATAACGGCTTTCTCTCCGGCGTATCGCTCGACGGAAAGAGCTTCTTCTATGAAAATCCGCTCTCGATAGACCTTTCAAAGCGGAATATAAAATACTGGCGCGGCGAGGAAGTCCGCCTGCCTATAACGCAGCGCGTCGAGGTGTTCGACTGCTCCTGCTGCCCGCCGAATGTCGCCCGCTTTGTCGAGAGTATCGGAAAGTATATATATTCGTATGACGGCGACACGGTCTATGTCCATCAGTTTATGCAGAGCGATACCGATATTGATATGAACGGCGGGACGGTGCATGTCTCTCAAATAACGGACTATCCGTCCGACGGCGGAGTGACCGTTTGCGTCGGCGGCGCACCCGTGAAGCTCGCTGTCAGAATACCCTCGTGGTGCCGCGATTTCTCTGTCGAAGCAAAGCTCGCCGAAAATCTTGGTACGAGCGGCGGTTATATGCTTTTTGACTGCCGTGACGGCGCAAAAATAGAGCTTTATTTCGATATGTCCCCGATTATCGTCTCCGCCGACCCCTCCGTGCACGAGGATTCCGGCAAGGTCGCCGTTATGCGCGGTCCGGTCGTCTACTGCGCCGAGGGTGTGGACAACGGCGACATATTCTCGCTCTCCCTCTCCTCCGAGCTCAACGCCGAGCCCGTCGATTTGGGCTTCGGTATACCGGCTCTCGATGTTGACGGGACGAGAATCTCGGGCTCGGGTGCGCTCTATGCGCCCGCCGATGAGATGAAGCATGAGCCGACACGCATCAGACTCATTCCGTATTTCGCCTTTGCAAACCGCGGCGAGAGCGATATGCAGGTCTGGATGAGCACAAGATAATACATTAATAATAAAATAAATAAAGTCGTAAAGGAGAAATATTATGCAGCAGCTTGATATCAAGAGCTTCGATTCAACCCCGATACATTGCTACCTCTGGGACGATGTGGAAAGCCCCAAGGGTGTTGTGCAGATTTCGCACGGAATGTGCGAATATGCCGGCAGATATCACGAAGTGGCACAGATGTTCAATGAGCACGGCTATATAGTCTTTGCCGACGATCATCGCGCCCACGGAAACACCGAGACCGACGAGAACCGCGGCAGACATCCGGGCGATATCGAGAGAAAGACCGTCAAGGATCTTGTGTTCTTCTACAATTGGCTCAAGGAGCGCTATCATCTTCCGCAGGTGCTCATGGGTCACAGCTACGGCAGCTTTTTGGCGCAGGATTTCCTCCAGCAGGGGACGGACGTCAAGGCCGTCGCGCTCTGCGGAACCGCCGATATGAACGGCGCGCAGGCTGCACTCGCTCTGCTCTGGCCGCTTGAGCTGTTCGCAAAGGATTGGCGCCCGAAGTTCGTCAATCCCGTGAGCGATATGATTTTTGACGCGCGCTATAAGGGCGAAAAAGGTCCGAGCCAGTGGGTGACGAGCGACGTGGAGCGCCGACAGGTGTTCATTGATGACCCCATGGCGGGAATAGATATCAGCGTCAACTTCGATTGGAATATGATAAAGGCGTTCGGCAGGATATATAAAAAAGAAAATATCGCAAAGATCAGCCCCAATGTCCGCATCGGCATTTTCAGCGGCGATATGGATCCGATAGGAGGCACGAAGTCGTCAAAGGCGAAGAAGCTTCTTCGGCGCTATCGCAAGGCGGGACTCAACGCAGAGATACATATATATAAAGACGCCCGTCACGAGCTGCACAACGAGAAGTGCCGCGACGAATATTTCCGCGACATTGTCGGATTTTTTGACAGCGCAATAAGCGCAGCGGAGCCGGCAGTAGTCTGAGTTCGTTATATGTCAAGGCCTGTGCGGTTCTTAATTCCGCGCAGGCTTTTTTGACTCTCCGCACGGTCAAATAAAATGAAGAAAATCTGAAAAAAATTGAATTTTACTGTTGACAAGTGCGGCCGGTTGTGTTATTATAGTCGAGCACTTGAGAGACGGGTCGGCGCGGCAGCGCGGGAACGTCGGAAAAGACAAGTGACGAGTACCTTGAAAATTAAACAACGAAAGAAACAAGGAACCCTGAGATTCGCGTCAAAGAGACGCAAAAAAGTAATTCCGGGAAACGAAAGTTTCTTGGTAAGATAGAGCAGAACAAGCTCTGAAATTGATTGTAGCCGCTTCGGCGGATATGATACAAATTTTAGAGAGTTTGATCCTGGCTCAGGATGAACGCTGGCGGCGTGCCTAACACAT
>ERZ827186.1737-NODE-1737-length-16828-cov-2.890896_pt1 | contig 16828 bp, 12 predicted proteins | sample MGYA00519918_ERZ827186 | MGnify/ENA primary metagenome ERZ827186 (study PRJEB31778, sample SAMEA3449275) | human gut metagenome | biome: human gut; feature: human-associated habitat; material: faeces | place: United Kingdom | collected 2010/2012 ...
CGGACGTTTCTTCGTTATGGCGGTCGGTTTTGCAGGGCACGGATCGTCCGCGTTCCATGTCGGAATTTACGCCGGACGGGCGCATGTCGCCCCACTCGCCGATGTGGAAGAGCTCGGGGCGGAAATATGCGGAAAAATACCTATCTTTGGTCATCGGAGCACAGCGCCGAGGCGGGCCTGCGCGGACGTGCCCCGGCACGGGAGGCCGGTCCGGCTATCGGGCGAGTCGGTAGGACCGCCGGGGGCTTATGGGGCGAGGGCTCACTTTCTTACGATCATGGACAAATCGGACCATAGCGAGTTCAAATACCTGGTGGCTAACGAGAGCGATCACCGATGGGGCATTACCGCCACGTCGGTGGGCTTTCAGCGGGTGGACCCCGACGAGGCCTATCCGTCTCCGATTCATCCGCGCGGCTACTATTTCGACGTTGTTTCCGGGCGCGTGCTCGACGAGTACCAGTTGATCTATGTCGTCGACGGCGAGGGGACGCTCCGCACGGAAAGCGGCAGCTACCGGCTGACGGCCGGTACGATGTTCCTGATCTTTCCCGGCGGCTGGCATACTTACCGTCCCAGTCCCGAAACGGGATGGAGCGCCTACTGGATCGGATTCCGGGGACGGGTGATCGACGACCGCGTGGGCGGCGGCTTTTTCAGCGGAAAGTCGCCGGTGTTCCGGATCGGACTTTCTCCGCTGGCCGTCGATGTCTACCGCGAGGCGCTGGCCGTAGCCGGCAGGGAAGACCCCTGCTACCAGCAGGTGCTTTGCGGGGCGGTGTCTCTGCTGATGGGGCTGGCGCTGAACCGCAGCCGCAGGGAGAAGCCTTCCGACGGGGTCGTGCGCGACAAGATCGCCCGGGCCAAATTGATGATGATCGACAATTTGTCCGAGCCGCTTTCCGCTCAGCAGATCGCCCGGCGCCTGAATGTCAGTTATTCGTGGTTCCGTTCGGCTTTCAAGCGCCTGACGGGCATGGCTCCGGCCCAGTATCTGATCGAACTGAAGCTTTACCGGGCCATGGAGTTGCTTTCGGAAAACCGGATGACGGTCAAGGAGATCGCCTATGCGCTCGATTTCAATTCGTCCCGCTATTTTTCCAGCTTTTTCAAAAAAAGGACCGGCCGCAGCCCGCTCGAATACCGCGCTTGGATTCGCCGCAATGTGCCCGAAACGGACGGGCCGAAGCGCGTATGAGGCAAAATTCGTAACCTGCCGGTCAATTTTAGTACGTGCCGGAAGTTTCCCATTGTTTATCTTTGTAAATAAGAGACGCCCGTTCCCGGAAAGCGTAGACCTTTTGCGGCGGCTTGCGGCAGACGGACGAGGGTGCTCCGGAATTAAAAAATGACGAAACGATGAAGATAGGACTTTTCGGAATAGGACTGAACACTTATTGGACCCAGTTCGAGGGCCTGCTGGCTCGTTTGGAGGGGTACCGCTGCCGGATAGCCGATCGGCTCGCCGAAACGGGAGCCGAGGTTGTCGACGCCGGGATGGTCGACGAGCCGGCCAAAGCCGAGGCGGCGGCGAAGCTGCTGCGCGAGAACGGTGCGGAACTGGTCTTCCTCTACATATCGACGTATGCGCTTTCGTCGACCGTACTGCCCGTCGTACAGCGGTTGGGCGTTCCGGTCGTCGTGCTGAATCTGCAGCCCGAGCCGGCTATCGACTACGACCGGCTCAACGCGATGGGCGACCGGGGACGGATGACCGGCGAGTGGCTCGCCCACTGCCAGGCCTGCTCGGTGCCCGAGGTGGCCTGCGTGTTCAACCGGCTCGGACTGCGTTACGATATCGTCACGGGCTATTTGGCGGAGGATGCGGTTTGGAAACGGATCGGGGCGTGGGTCGATGCCGCCCGGGCGGCATCGGAGCTGCGGCGCAACCGCATGGGCGTGCTCGGCCACTATTACTGCGGCATGCTCGACGTGTACACCGACTTGACGCGCCTCTCGGGCGTGTTCGGCACTCATTTCGAGCTGCTCGAAATGTGCGAGCTGAAGACATTGCGCGACGAGGCGACGCCGCAGCAGGTCGCCGTGAAGATCGACGAGTTCTATGAAACGTTCGACGTGGCTTCCGACTGCGAACGTTCCGAGATCGAGCGGGCCGCACGGACGTCGGTGGCGCTCGACGGGCTGGTCGCCCGGCACGCTCTCGGGTCGATGGCTTATTATTACGAAGGGACGGGCGATTACGAGAACATCGTCACATCGGTGATCGCCGGCAATACGCTGCTTACCGGGCGGGGAGTTCCCGTAGCCGGCGAGTGCGAGGTCAAGAACGCTCATGCGATGAAGATCATGGCGCTGCTCGGCGGAGGCGGCTCTTTCTCCGAACCCTATGCGATGGATTTCGATGACGACGTCGTGCTGTGGGGACATGACGGGCCTGCTCATTTCGCGATGGCCGAGGGCCGCGTGGGTCTGGTTCCGCTGCCGGTCTATCACGGCAAGCCGGGCAAGGGACTGTCGATCCAGATGAGCGTCCGGCGTGGGCCCGTGACGCTGTTGTCGGTCGTCGAGGGCCGCGACGGCGTATTCCTGCTTGCGGCCGAGGGCGAGTCGGTCGAAGGCAAGACGCTTCAGATCGGCAATACGAACAGCCGCTATCGCTTTCCGATCGGCGCGCGCGCCTTTATGGACAGCTGGGCCAAGGCCGGTCCGTCGCATCATTGCGCGATCGGCACGGGACATCTTTCGGACCGGATCGAAAAACTGGCCTTTCTGCTCGGCATACCGTTCATAAAGGTCTGTTGACGCGGCGGGCTCGCCGGGCTCCATGCGGCATGGCGGCGATTCCGGTCGCTCTTTGGGCGGTCTTGCCGGCGAATGCGCCCGTGCGGCCGATCCGGAGGGACCGTCCGGGCGAGGCTGGCGGACTCGGAGTGATGACGTTTCGGGCCGGGAAGGCATACGGTACGGCTCACGCTCCGGCGTGCGCGTTTTCCGGTCGCAGGGTTCGGAAAGCTTTGCGCCCGATGACCGGACTATATGGCGGCCGCGTGGCCGATTCGCCGATCCGCTTCCGTCCTTCGGGGTGGCGGGCGAGCCGGTTGCAGACGCTTCGAGATAGTTTGCAAAACTACTAACGTGATACTGCTATGACTTTTCTTAACATGATCCGTCGGGCCGGGGTGTGGGCCTTTCTGTTGTTTGTGGGGGCTGCCGGGCCGGTTCGGGCCGGTATTCATGACCGGCTGATGTGGACCGATTCGGCCGTTGCCGCCCCTGACCGGCATGTCGCTTTCCGGGGAACTTTCTCGCTCGATGCCGACACGACGGTCGATCTGCAATTGAGCGGGGCTTCGTGGTATGTCGTGTGGCTCGACGGCGCGTACTATACCGAGGGCCCCGACCGCTATGCGGCGAAGTATCCCGAGTACCAGACACGTCGTGTCCGCTTGGCGGCCGGCGAGCATGCGCTGGCCGTGCAGGTGCAGCACGAGGGCGTGGCGACCCGCATCCTGCGCGAGATTCAGCCGTTTTTGTACGTGCGCGCTTCGGTCGGCGACCGTGAGGTGCCCGTGCGCTGGCGCTGCCTTCCGCTCGAGGGCTACGCTTCGCAGGTCCGCAGGGTCAATCCTCAGCTGGGCTGGGTCGAGTGGGTCGATACGCGCCGGTTGCCGGAAGGTTGGCAGCAGGCGTCTTTCGACGATTCGTCGTGGGCGGAGCCTGTCTCCGTCCGTCGTCCGCTCGGGGAGTTCGCTCCGTCGCGGATCGCGCCCGTGCGCAGTCTCGACGTGACGCCCCGCCTGATCGGGAAGGGCGTTCTCGCCGAAGTGTTCGGCTACCCGGGCGACAATCCCGGGGCGAGTTTCTTCCTGCGCGATCTGGACGACAGCCGCTATCCGGCTCAGGGCGTTTGGCGGCGTTACGATTTGGGGCGCGTCCGGCTCTCGAGACCCTGCTTGCGGATGGACTTGCCCGAGGGAGCGGTCGTCGAGATCGCGTTTTCGGAGTTTCTCAGCGGCGGACGGGTGGCCCCGTGGATCACGCTGTCGGCGGGCGACTCGTACAACCTGTGCCGTTTCGTGGCGCGAGGCGGCGAGCAGGCATTTTTCCCGCTCGTGCCTAAGGGCGGCCGTTTCGTCGAGGTGCATGTGATCGCGCCGCCCGACAGCGTGCGCTTTTTGGAGGAACGCTTCGTCGAGCGGAGCTATTACGATCGCCCGGAGGGCCGCTTCGCTTGCGGGGACACGTTGCTCGAGCGGATATGGAATACGGGAATCGAGACATACAAGGCTTGCAGCGAGGACGCTTTGATCGACAATCCGACGCGCGAGCGGGGCCAGTGGCTCGGCGATGTGGGCATCGTCGGCATGGAGATCGGGGCTGTCGGTTTCTCCGATATCGGTATCGTGCGCCGCGGCTTGGTGCAGTCGGCCCAGTGCGCCAATCCGGAAGGCCTGGTGGCCGGACTGTGTCCCGGCGGGGAGTCTTACATGGCTTCCTATGCGCTGCAATGGGTTCCGGCCTGCCTGAATTACTGGCGGCTGACCGGCGACCGCACGGTGCTCGACGAATTGTTCGCCGCGGCCGAAAAGAACGTCGCCGCATTCGATCCGTACCTGACCGATCAGGGAATTACCAACGATTGCCCTTACTGGAACTTCATCGACTGGGGGTACGTAGCCAACGATGGCGGCAGCGATATGGCGCTGAACCTGCACTATATGATTGCCGTGCAGACGATGACGCGCTGGGCGGCCGAACTGGGACTCGAAGACAGGGAGGCCTACTACCGCGAAAAAGCCGCGAAGTTCAGCGGAATACTGGATCGTTACTACGCGCAGTACGGGTACGATTGGGATAAGATCGGATACCACCGCACAGTACTCGGCATGAAGGCCGGACTGATTCCGCAGCAGTACCGTCCGGCGGCGGTCGCTTTTATCAAAAAACATATCTTAAACTGCTTTCCGAACAACCCGGACGCTCCTCGGTTGAGCGATCCGGCTGCGAACAACCCGCAGTTGATTACGCCCTATTTTTCGCATTACGCTTTTCCGATCCTGTTCGAGAACGGGGAGACGGATTTCGTCCTCGATCAGTACCGCAAATGCTGGGGCTGGGCGTTGGGCGAAGGGCGCACGACTTGGGTGGAAGTGTTCGATACGCGTTGGACGCATTGCCACCAGTGGGCGGGAGCGCCGACCTGGCAGCTTTCGCGCTATGCGCTGGGGCTGAATCCCCGGTTCGACCGCGCAGTGAATTCGTTCGACCTGACGCTGCACGTCGGTTCGCTCGATCGCGCCTCGGGTAAAATTCCGTTGCCGTCGGGCGCCGTCGTCGGGGTCGACTGGACGCTGAAAGACGGTACGGTCTATTATACGGTCACCGCTCCGGACGAAGCGGTCGAGATTTTCACCGGGCAGGGAAAGAAAAAAGTGCAGGTGAAAGCCAACACTTCCCGGACGCTCGAACTGCCTGCGGTTTCGTCCCGGTAACCGGGGCTTCGGGTTTGGTTTCGGAGTGCGGATCATTTTACAGGATCCGCACTTTTTTATTGTAACTTTTTTCCGGCTTTCCCGTTTAATTCAGATAAAGCGGTTGGCTCGTGTGAGGATTGTTTTAAAGGGATGAGAAAATAGTCGAAAACGGGAAAACTTTTTTAGTTTTCCGTTTTTGGCCTATATTTGTGAATCCATTTAAAAATAAAATCGTATGAAACGTTTAAATTACCTGATTTTCATGTTCATGATGGTCTCCCCGGCGTTCTTGTCCGCTCAGACTGCTACGGTCGGATCGAAAGTAGGTCCTGTTAAAATATGCGATCCGAGCAACGAGCCTGTGGAGCTGCCGTATTTGGGCAAGAAAAACCTGCTGATTTTTTACGTGGACCCCGATAAGGCCAATCAGAATAAGGAGTTCCGCGAGAACCTCGAAAAGAACCAGATCGAGAGCGACAATATATACAGTTTCGGCGTGGTCAATCTCAAGGATGCTCCGTTGCTGCCGAATGCGATCGTGCGGGCTATGATTCGCAAAAAAGTCAAACAAACGGGAGCCGCGATCTATACCGATCCCGATTACATGCTGCGCGACGGGTGGAATCTGGGGGACGTGAACGATATGTTCGTGTTGATTTTCGTGAACAAGGACAAAGAGATCGAGTTTTTGTCGAAGGGGGAGCTTTCGCAGAATCAAATCGATGAATTTTACAGAGTTATCAATAAATACAAGTGATAGCTGAATTGTGGCGATTATTCACTACTTTTGCCCGCAAAACGAACGGGGGACAATGTTTTCTCTGTTGAAAAGTTCCTGAATATGGAGACCACGAAGAAAATTTTGTTACTTGTATTGACAGTTTGTATGAATTTTGCGACGGTTTCCGGCCGGACGGCTGCGACCGGCGGATCGGAAGGAGAGACGGCGGAGGCTGCGGCCGATTCGACGCTGTACCTTTCGAACGACACGATCGTCAAACCGTCAGGGGATACGACGGTGAAGCATCTGTACGTGACGCGGTTGAAGAAATCGGGGGATACGGTGGTGAGGAAGAATAATTTCTTCAGGCGTTTTTATCGCTATTTCGAAACCGCCAACGAAGATAAGACCCAAACGAAGAAGCTGGACTTCAGTATTATCGGGGGGCCGCACTATTCGTCCGATATCAAACTGGGAATCGGGATCGTGGCTGCCGGATTGTACCGGGTCGATAAAAAGGACCTCAGCATACAGCCGTCGAGCGTCTCGTTGTTCGGGGATATTACTACGACCGGTTTTTATCTGCTGGGCGTGAGTAACAATACGCTGCTCAAAGGGGGAAAGTACCGGGTCGGTTTCTCGACCTATTTCTTTTCGTTCCCGAGCGCGTTCTGGGGAATCGGTTATGACAACGCTACGTATGCGACTCCCGGCAGCTACAAGCGATTGCAGAACCAGGTGAAGGCGGATTTCATGTTCCGGGTGGCGAAGAATTTCTATCTCGGCGTCGATGCGAGTTTCAACTACATCGAAGGGAAGGATTTTTCGGACGTCGGTTATCTGAGAGGGGAAGCTACCCGTTATATCAATACCGGCGTGGGAGGCTACCTGATGTACGATACGCGGGATTTTATTCCCAATCCGTGGCGAGGGGTTTATGTGAAGCTGGAACAGCGGGTTTTCCCCGGTTTCTTCGGGAACAAAGGGGCGTTTTCGCGTACCGAACTCCAGGTGGACGCTTATCATCAGGTGTGGAAAGGGGGCGTTATGGCCTACGACCTGTACGGGGTGTTCAACTACGGCAATACGCCGTGGACGATGCTCGCCCTGATGGGGGGATCGACCCGGATGCGCGGATATTACGAAGGCCGTTACCGGGATAAGCAGATGATCGAGATCCAGGCCGAACTGCGGCAGAAGATTTACGGGCGCAGCGGGATCGCCGTTTGGGTGGGAGCCGGCAACGTCTTCCCGAGCCTGAACAAGTTCAACCCGGCGCATACGCTGCCCAACTACGGGATCGGTTACCGCTGGGAGTTCAAAAAGCGGGTGAACGTCCGGTTGGACTACGGTTTTGGAAAGAAGGGACAGAACGGATTTCTGTTCAGTATTAACGAAGCATTTTAATGAAAAAGATGATAAATCGGTTTTTCAGCGGATTGAAACGGGTGCTTGGGCTACAGGAGACCATATCGGTCGTTTACGTGGCGATCATGCTGCTGCCGAACCTGTTTCTGGCCATTACAGAGCCCTATTCGTGGAGTACCGTGCTGGGGTCGATCCTGCTGCCGGCTACGTTTTATTTGTTGGTGTCGGTATCGCTGCCCCGTCCGGGCGGCGTGATGCTGTGCACGCTGCCGCTGATGATCCTCGGCGCGTTCCAGATCGTACTGTTGTATCTGTTCGGCGGGTCGATCATCGCGGTGGATATGTTCACGAACCTGTTTACGACCAATGCGTCCGAGGCCGGCGAGTTGTTGGCGAACATCTGGCCGGCGGTCGTGTTCGTCTGCGTGATCTATATTCCGCTGTTGGTGTTGGGGGGGCGCTCTCTGGTTATCAAACGGCGGCTCAGCGGGGTTTTTCGCCGTCGCGCGCTGTGGGCGGCGGCGGCGTCTTTCGTGCTCGGCGGGATTTTCGTGCTCGTTTCGACGTTCGCCCATCCGGGATTCGGCGTGAAATACCATGTTTTTCCGATCAACGTGATTTATAATATCGACCTGACGCTCGACCGCTGGTCGCAGAGCGAAGCTTATCCGGAGACTTCCCGCGATTTTCGTTTCGACGTGACGCGAAGCCGGCAGGCCGACGGCCGCGAAATCTATGTGTTCGTAATCGGCGAGGCGTCGCGCGCCGCATCGTGGAGTCTGTTCGGCTACGAACGCGAAACCACGCCCCGTTTACAGCAGCGGGCGACGGCCTGGTGCCGTTCCGCGATATGCTGACGCAGTGCAATGCGACCCATAAGAGCGTGCCGATCCTGCTCAGCGCCGTTTCTGCGGCTAATTACAATGATATTTTCCAGGAGAAAAGTATTATTACGGCTTTCAAAGAGGCCGGATTTAGGACGCTGTTCATATCGAATCAGGTTCCGAACCGTTCGTTGATCGACTTTTTTTCCGAAGAGGCCGACAACCGCATCGACATCAGTCCGCGCGAAGGGCAGTTGTATACCGATAACCGTCCGGACGGGGATATGCTGTCTTATCTGCGGGACGTGATTGCCGAGAACGACGACAATCTGTTCATCGTACTGCATACCTACGGGTCGCATTTCGATTATACGAAACGCTATCCGGCCGAATTCGCCCGTTTCGTGCCCGATCATGCGTCGGCGGTAAACCGCGAGAACCGGGATGTCGTTTGCAACGCTTACGACAACAGCGTGTATTATACCGATTATGTATTGGATCGGGTGATTTCGTTGCTGGACAGCGCGCGGGTTTGTTCGGCGTTGTTCTATTGCGCCGACCACGGCGAGGACCTGATGGACGACGACCGCGGACGGTTCCTGCACGCTTCGCCAACGCCGACCTATTATCAGTTGCACGTGGCTGCGCTCGCATGGTTTTCGGACGAATACCGGGCGCAATTCCCCGAAAAGTATCGAAATGCCGTGGCGAACCGCGATAAGCCGTCGACGACGGGTTCGGTTTTCCACGATCTGGCCGACATGGCGTTCCTGCAGAGCCGTTACATGGATTCGACGCAGGCCTTTACCAGTTCGGGTTTCGTGTTCAATCCGCGCAGGATGTACCTGAACGACCATAACAAGGCGGTGGAATTTTATAATTCAGGCCTGCGTCCCGAGGATTTCGAGATGCTCGACCGACATCATATCGAATACGACAAGGCTCATGTCCGGGATATCCTTTATTAGGAAGTACGATTTATACGTCAAATAATTTTAACAAAAACCAATTTTATTATGAGAAAAATTTTATTAGCGTCGCTCGCGGCCGTTTTCACGCTGGGGCTGATGAGTTCCTGTTCCAAGGACGATGACGGTCCGGGACCTGATCTGACCGATTATGCAGCCAAGATCGCCGGTATTTTCAAAGGCGATATGACCGTAGCGCTCGGAGAGGCGCAGCCCGGCGCACCGACTACGGAAAAGATTTACGTTACCCGGACCGGGGAGAACAAAGTGACCATGGAGATCAAGAATTTCACGTACGAAGGCATGAGCCTGGGAAATATCGAGATCAAGGACGTTGCCGTGGCTGCGACCAAGGCGACGGACGCTTCCGCTGCCTATAAATGCGCGGTAACCGGAAAAGGCACCGTTTCGATTAACCTGAACGGGGTGCCGTTGACGGCCGATGTGGAGGTTTCCGGGACGGTTGCCAACGATAAGGCCGATATCAAGATCGTCGTGGACGCTGCGGGTCTGAAAGTCAATGTCGGTTTTGCCGGCGACAAGATCGGCGCGGATACTCCGGACTATGCGCTGGATATCGCCGGGACCTATACCGGGAAAATGATCGTTACCGTAGGCGACACCCCCGTCGGCCCGACCAAACAGGAGATCGTTTTCGCGCGTCAGAACGAGAATGTGGTGCAGATGTCGATGGAGGATTTCTCTTTCGGCGGCGCCTCCCTCGGCAAGATCGTTTTGAGTGACGTGACCGTTACCAAGAAGGATGCCGGATATACCGTTGCCGGCGAAGGCGACGTGAAAGTATCGCTCGGCGGAAACCCGCTGACCGTCAAAGTGACGTTGGAAGGTACGGTGGAAGATAAGGCGACCGAGTTGGTGATGACGATTAACGTCCCGGGCGTAGGCGATGTCAAAGCCGAATTTACCGGCGCGATCGAATACGTTCCGAGCGACCTGGCCGAACTGCTGTCGATCGAATTCGCCGACAATGCGAAAGTTGCCGTGCAGCCTGCGACGACGGACGGTAAGAATTATACTTTTGCGATGACGGCCGACGCTACGGCCGACGACCTGAAAGGACTGGTTCCGACGATCGTGGTATCGGAAATGGCTACCGTCGTACCGGCGTCGAACAAGACCGTCGATTTCTCGCAAGGCGCCGTGGATTTTGTCGTTACGGCCGAGGACGGAACCACTACGGCTACCTATACGGTATCTTGCGTCGGAAAACAGACCAGTCTGGCCAGCTTCGAAGAGTGGGAAGAAGAAAAATTATGGGGTAGTCCGGTTGGTATGAGGCCGGTTCTTTCTTCGGGATGGGCGACCAGTAATTCTGCCGCCGTTGTTCTGCAGGATGCGCCTTATAAACCCGTTGGACCGGTTGATGCCGGTTATAAGGGCAAAGGTGCACAGATTTATTCGATTGATGCCCGTACGTATTACGAAGCGTTGCCGACGATGGTGCCCGCTCTTGCCGCAGGTTCGTTATTCATAGGCGAATTTAAGCTGAATATGACAAATACGTTGGCAAGTACTCGTTTTGGTGCTCTTTGCGATACGAAACCTACATTCGTAAGCGGATATTACAAATATGCGCCGGGCGATAGTATGATCAACAATATCGGCGAAGCTCTCAAAGATGCCGGAACGGACGAGTGTTCGATCGTGGCCGTATTGTATGAAGTGGAAAACGAGGAGGACGAAACGCTCGATGGTAGCAATGTCCTGAATGATTCGCGGATCGTTGCCAGTGCAATTATGACTTCCGGTGAACAGAAAGATTTCAAGCAATTCGGTCTGGAACTGAATTATACCGGAGAATACAATCCCGCGAATAAATATAAATTTGCGATCGTATGTTCGTCGAGTAAGAACGGAAGCGGCTATAAGGGTCCGGAAGGAACGGTACTCGGTGCACGGGGAAGTATGTTGATCGTCGATGAAATTTCCGTTTATTCTGCATTTTAAGACTCTCCTTTGATCAATAAAAACAGGCGAAAGAAATTTCGCCTGTTTTTTTATGGGGATCTTCCGGAAGATTTCTGCCTATTTTTGAAGGTTGTACGATTCCGTTTACATCTGTCGTCTTCCGGCGGAAGTGAGATTTGCGAATGCGTTTATTTGTTGTCCGTTTATCCGAACGTTTCGGCGAACTTCCACAGGTTGTCCTGCTGCGGTACGGGGGCCGTGATGCGTAAGGGTTCCTTGCGCACCGGATGGACGAATTCGATACTCCGCGCATGCAACGAGATGCTGCCGTCGCGGTTCGAACGCGCGGCGCCGTACTTCAGGTCGCCGCGAATCGGGCAGCCGATCTTAGACAGTTGCGCCCGGATCTGGTGGTGACGGCCGGTCAGCAGTTCGATTTCGAGCAGGTGGTAGTGCGTGCCGCTGCCTTTCAGCCGGTACCTCAGTCGCGCTTCCTTGCTTCCCGCAGTCGGCCGGTCGTACACTCTCGATTTATTCGTTTTGCCGTCGCGGACGAGGTGGTGCACCAATTCTCCTTCGGGTTGTTGAGGCCGGTTCTCGGTCAGAGCCCAGTAGATTTTACGGATTTCGCGGTTTTTGACCAATTCGTTCATACGCGTCAACGCCTTGCCGGTCTTGGCGAAAAGCACGGCTCCGCTGACCGGACGGTCGATGCGGTGCACGACGCCGAGGAACACGTTGCCCGGTTTGTCGTCGCGCACGTGGATGAACGCTTTGATTTCGTCTTCGAGGGCCGGATCGCCGGTCGTGTCGGGCTGCACCAACTCTCCGGAACGTTTGTTGACTACGATCAGGTGGTTGTCTTCGTACAGGATGGATTCGGGATTGAACATGGTTCGGGTTGAGATGATTATTCCAGTTCGAATGTAAACGGCAGCAGCAGTTTCGCTTCTTCGACGACGATCGCCCGGCCCGCTCCGCTCATCACGATTCGAATCGGCGCCTGCTGCCTTTTTTCGGCGTCGGCGATCACTTGCCGGCATGCGCCGCACGGGGTACACTCCCTCGGCGACGGCGCCGAGGCGATCGCCATCGTCCGGATCGTTCGGCCCGGACGGTTCGCCTGTACGTAATAGAGCAGGCTGCGTTCGGCGCACATGCCGGACGGGAATACCTCGCTTTCCTGGTTCGATGCGCAAAGGATCTCGCCGTCGTCGAGCAGCGCGGCCGCTCCGACACGGAATCCCGAATAGGGCGCATAGGCCGAACCGCAGGCTTCCGCGGCTTTGCCGATCAGCAGGCGTTCCTGCTCCGGTAGCTCCTGCTGCGTCCGGTATTGCCGGAAATCGAAACAATGCTTTTTTGTCTCCATCGTCGTTCGGTTTAGTCTTCTGAGCCGGTGTCGGATCGTTCCGGTTTAACGGCGCGTACCATGTGGCGTTTGCCGAGCGCTCCCGGCAACCGCCTGACTTCGAAGCCGGCCGCGCGCAGGTTCTCCTTTACCAGGCCTTTTGCCGAGTAGGTGACCAGCGTGCCGCCCGGGGCGAGACAGGCATACAACCGTGCGAATAGTTCTTTGCTCCACAGTTCGGGCTGGGTGTCCGGGGCGAATGCGTCGAAGTACACCAGATCAAAGGTAGTGTCAAATCGGTAATCCTCCAACGCCGCCTCTACTTTTTTCAATGTAAAGCGTTCGTCGATGCCGACCGGGACGTTCCACGCCGCGTCGTGCAGCGCCCGGAACAGCGGATCGGTCGCATAACTCAGTTTTCGGGCAGTTTGCGGATCGACCGGATAGCGCTCGACGGCTTCGTAAAAAACCGTACGGCCTTCCCGCCGTGCGGCCTGCGCCGTCAGCCAGGCGTTCAGACCGCTGCCGAATCCGGCTTCGAAGATCCGGACGTGCGGCGACTCGCTGCATAAAAATCCTTCGCGGATAAAGACGTGTTCGGATTCGCCGACCGCGCCCCGCACGGAATGATAAGCGTCACCCGTAACCGGGTGACGCAGGGTCGGGGAACCATCCCCGGTAATTTCTATTTCGGGCCGGATCAAAGTCCCAGGATAAAGCGCACCATGACCGAGTGCTCGATCTTGATTTTCTGGAATTCCAACTGCGGAGCGGCTTCCTCTCCCGCAGCGTCGGCTACGGCCATGCTTTTGGCCATCAGTACGTTCGCATAGGGGCGCATGTTGAATCCGTAATCTTGTACGAAAATCGCTTCCTTAGCCTGCTGTCCGAGCGCCGCCGCCAGCACTTCCGCGTTTTTGCGGGCTGCTTTGGCCGCGTTCGTGCGTACTTCCTGGCGCAGCTCCTCGATGTTCGAAACGTCCGTCTTTTCGATGTTCACGTCCGAAATACCGGCCGTCTGCAACGCCTGGAACGCCTCGCCGAGTTGCTGGGCGCTGTTTACCTTCAACTGGTAGGCCTTGGTCGAAAGGATTGCGTTCTTACGCAGGAAGTAGGTTTGCAGATCGCTGGACATATCTTGTACGACGAGGTTCTTTTCGAGGTCGATGCCGATTCCCTTGAGTTGTTTGAACATCTCTTTTTCCTGCTGGTCGACCGATACTTTGCCTTTGTTGTCCTTTTCGTTGATGACGATACGCAGGTAGATTTCGTCTGGAACGACTTCCATTTCGGCCTTGCCGGTCACTTCGATATAGGGTTGGTCGATGTAATTCTTTTCCTGTGCGAACAGCGATCCGGCGAGCAATACGGCCGCCACGGATACCATCAGTTTTTTCATAGTCATTCTTTTTTAGAGTTTGTAACTGTATATAAGATCGTTTCCGATCCCTAAACGTTGCATCGACGCATCAATTGTACCACATTTTCGACATGGTGCGTATGCGGGAACATATCCACCGGCTGGATTTTCGTCACCCGGTACGCCCCGTCGAGCAGCGCGACGTCGCGTGCCTGCGTGGCCGGATTGCAACTGACATAGACGATTCGAGCGGGCGCTGCCGTCAGGATCGTGCGGGCCACGTCTTCGTGGATACCGGCTCGCGGCGGATCGAGGATCACCACGTCGGGCCGCCCGTTTTCGGCAATGAAACGCTCGTTTAACACATCCTTCATGTCGCCGGCATAGAAAACGGCGTTGCCGATGCCGTTCAGCCGCGCGTTGACTTTCGCGTCTTCGATCGCTTCGGGTACGTACTCGACGCCGACTACTTTCCGGCATTGCCGCGCCACGAAATTGGCGATCGTCCCGGTTCCTGTGTAGAGGTCGTAAACCGTTTCTGCGCCGGTCAGCGCGGCAAAGTCGCGGGCGATCTTGTAAAGCTCGTAGGCTTGCAGCGAATTGGTCTGGTAAAACGACTTCGGCCCGATCTTGAACCGCAGTCCCTCCATTTGTTCGAAAATATGGTCGTTGCCTTTATAAAGCAAAATGTCGAGGTCGCCGATCGTGTCGTTCAGTTTGGTGTTGACGACGTACATCAGCGACGTGATCTGCGGAAATTTTTCCGCCGTGTGTTGCAGCAACGCGTCGATCCGTTGCGGATCGTTTTCGCCGAAAACGACGATCGCCATCACCTCTCCGGTCGTGGAAGTGCGGACGATCAGGTTGCGCATCAGCCCTTTGTGCTCGCGGATGTTGTAGAACGAATACCCGTTTTCGAGACAGAATTCCCGCACGGCCAACCGGATCGGGTTCGACGGATCGTCCTGCAACCAGCATTTGCGGATGTCGAGCACTTTGTCGAACAGGTTCGGGATGTGAAACCCCAGCGCGGGGCTGTCGGCGATTTCGTCGCCCGAAGCGATCTCTTCGGCGGTCAGCCACCGTTTGTTCGAAAAAGTGAATTCGAGTTTGTTGCGGTAAAAGAGCGTTTTCGCCGAACCCAGGATCGGACTGACTGCGGGCAGTTCGATTTTTCCGATCCGGCCGAGCTGGTCGGCGACCTGCTGTTGTTTGAATCGCAATTGTTCGGAGTAGGGCAGGTGCTGCCATTTGCATCCCCCGCAGGTGCCGTAGTGCTCGCAGACAGGCTCCTCGCGCAACGGCGATTTTTTTACGTAATTTACGATGTATCCCTCCATGAACCGCCGCCGTTTGCTGCGTATCTGTACGTCCACCACGTCGCCCGGAACGGCCATCGGGACGAATACCACGATGTCGTTCCACCGGCCGAGCGCCTTGCCCTCGGCGGCGATGTCGACGATTTCGAGCCCTTCGACGAGCGGGTAGTTCGCTTTTTTTCTTGCCACTTTGTCCTGTTTTATTTCTTACAAAGGTAATGATAACTATCTTTGTGTAAAATTTTGGAACCGACAATCTATGATAACCGTTAAAATTATCGTTTCGAACCCGTTTCAGGAGAATACGATCGTATTGTCCGATCAGACGAAAGAGTGCATCATCATCGACGCCGGCGGTTATACGCCGCAGGAAAACAAGGCGCTGTCCGATTATATCGAGTCGAACGGTCTGAAGCCGGTGATGGCCGTCAATACGCACGGTCATGTCGACCATATGCTCGGCGTGAACTACGTCAAGGAGCGGTACGGGATTCCGTTCGCAATCGACGGGCGCGACGCTTTCCTGATTGAGTCGGCCCCGACGCACGGAGCGATCTACGGCTTCAAAGTGGATTCCGTGCCGACGATCGACATCGACCTGCAAGGCAAAAAGGAGGTTCGTTTCGGCGATACCGCGATGGAGATTATCGAGACTCCGGGCCATACCCCGGGCCATATCTGCCTCTACAACAAAGACGAGAAATTGCTGATCACCGGCGATACGCTGTTCCGCGAAAGCATCGGCCGCACCGACCTTCCGGGCGGCGACTACAGTTGGATCATGCGTAGCATCCTCGATAAACTAATGCCGCTCGGCGGAGACGTGCATTTCTATCCCGGGCACGGGCAGGACAGTACGATCGGCCACGAGGCGCTCTACAATCCGTTCGTGACCGAGGTGCTCGGAGGAGAGGTGAATTGTTGAATCTTAAAAGAGCGAGCGAAGTGGGCGCTGTGGGACATGCGGTCCGCCGGGCCATGTACCGGACTCTGTCGCTGGACCGTTATCTGAAGACGCTGAGCGGAATGTACCTGCTCGGCTACCGCACGGGGATCGGCCGCTCGGCCGCCTACGAGTATCCCCGTTTCCTGAAAAATCTCGTGTCGGAGGGCGATACGGCGATCGACATCGGGGCCAACCTTGGCTATTACTCCTATGCGCTGGCCTCGTTGGTCGGGCCGCAGGGACGTGTCCGGGCCGTCGAGCCGGTCGAGCCGATCCGCCGCGTGCTGCGGCACAATCTGCGCCGTTTCCGCCATGTCGAGGTTCTCGCCTGCGCGCTCGGCGACGCGGACCGGACGATTCGCATGGGCAACGCGACTGTGGACCGCGACGGCTATTTCGGCACGGGGCAGAACTTCGTGCTCGACAAGCCGGCGGCGGGGTTGGCGCTCGTCGAATTCGAGGCCGAGATGAGGCGCGGCAGCGAGCTGTTCGCGTCGCTCGACCGGATCGATCTGATCAAGTGCGATATCGAGGGCTACGAGCTTGTCGTGATGACCGAGATGCGTCCGCTGCTCGAGCGGCATCACCCGACCGTGCTGATCGAGAC